>Ga0196976_1000465_pt1 | contig 25678 bp, 13 predicted proteins | sample S3v_513CmetaG_FD_148644 | JGI IMG/M metagenome (GOLD analysis project Ga0196976, IMG submission 148644) | Soil microbial communities from Anza Borrego desert, Southern California, United States - S3+v_5-13C | ecosystem: Environmental > Terrestrial > Soil > Desert | place: USA: California...
CCTCTCCACGGTGATGGGCACCGGCGGCCTGGGCGGCGATCTCAAGGGGGCCGTCGGCAACATGTACGGCCCCGTGGTGGGCGACAGCTACGGCCTGGGCGGCCTCGGCATCCGCGGCTCCGGCTCGGGCGGCGGCGGCTCGGGCGAGACCATCGGCATCGGCGCGCCCGGCACGAAGGGCCGCGGCGGCGGGCTCGGCGGCGGCAGCGGCTACGGGGCCGGCGCGGGCAACCTGGGCAAGAAGGGCGACAAGGTCATCAGCGTCAACACCGGTCCCTCGACGATCCAGGGCTCCATCGACAAGGAGCTCATCCGCAAGGTGATCCAGGAGCACGCCGCCCAGATCCGCTACTGCTACGAGCAGGAGCTGGCGCTCAACCCGCGCCTCCAGGGCAAGGTCGCCATCAAGTGGGTGATCGAGGCCGAGGGGAACGCCACGAACGCCGTCGTCGAGTCGAGCGCCACGACGCTCGAGAACGACCGCGTCCATCAGTGCATGATGTCGCGCATCCAGAGCTGGCAGTTCCCGAAGCCGAAGGGCGGCGGCGTCGCCGTGATCACGTACCCCTGGATCTTCCGCTCCTCGGGCAACGAGTGAGGAGGCACGCAGTGAACGGGAACATGCTCGCCATCGCCCTCGCCGCCGTCCTGGCGCCGGGGCTCGCCCTCGCGCAGGAGGCGGCCCCGCCGCTCCAGGAGAACCCGCGGGCAGCGCGCTTCGACGACGTGGAGCGCGGGTTCTTCGTCGGCTTCAACGCCGGCTACCTGAGCTTCCTCGACACCCCGAACCAGGAGCCGGAGCGGTTCCGGTTCGCGGGTGACTCGGGCGGCAGGTCCGGCGGGCTCCTGCTCGGGGCCGAGCTCGGGCGGGACATCACCTCGCGAGTCTCCGCGGCCCTCTTCGTCCAGGGCGGAAACCAGCGCGCCAACGAGGACTACGGCGCGTTCGCCCTCTACGCCGCCGGCGGCGACCTCCGGTTCGCGTTCTTCGGCAAGAAGGACCGCAACGACTGGGAGCGGTTCTTCCTGTTCGTGCATGCCCGCGCCGGGTACGCGCGCACGTTCCCGGAGGGCCTCTTCGGCACGAGCGACGTCATCGTCCAGGGCGGCCCCGGGTTCGAGTACTTCACGCGCCTGCGCCACTTCTCGATCGGCCTCTCGCTGGACTACGTCCGCGCGCTGAAGGCCAAGGCCAACGGGCTCACCGCGTACTCGACGGTGCGGTACACGTTCTAGGCGGCCTGTCGGCGGTATCGCCCGGGCTGGCCCGGATGTAGGCAACCTCCCGTAAGGGCTCGGCTTTTCATCGGCCGCGGAATTGACCCTCCGGCGGAACGGGACCTATACTCCCGTTGACTCTCCTTTTTTTCCTCCGCCCCAGCCCCCCAGCGAAGCCACCTTGAGCGCACCCAGCCTGGACGAGCAGATCCGAACCCACCTGGAGACGCTCGAGGCGGCTCCCGGAGATCTCCAGGCGTTCGACGCCCTGGTGGGCCTGTACGAGTCCTCCGCCCGCTGGGAAGATCTGGTCGCGCTCTACGAGGGGCGGGCCGGCGTCGTCGCCGGGGCGCCGCTCCTCGCGCGGGCGGCGAGCCTCGCGCGCGCCAAGCTCCGCAACGTGGCCCGGGCCGAGGCGCTCTACCGGCAGCTCCTGCGCCTCGATCCGACCAACGAGGACGCGCTCCGCGCGCTGTGCGAGCTCCTCGAGGAGGAGCAGAGCTGGCCCGCGCTGGCCGCCGTGCTGGAGCAGGGCGCGCAGAGCGCCGCCGAGCCGCGGAGGGCCGCGCAGCTCACGGTCCGCCTGGCGCGCGTCCACGAGCAGAAGCTGGGCCGCCGTGACCGCGCGGCGCTGCTCTACGCCCGCGCCCACCGGCTCGATCCGGAGCTGGCCGAGGCGCGCGACCGCGCGCTCGCGTGCTTCGCGGCGCTGCGCCGCTACGGCCAGGCGAAGAAGCTCCTCGACGCCGCGCGCGATCAGGGCGGCGAGCCCCGCACGCTCGCGGCCGAGTACGCGAAGCTCGGCGCGGCCCTCGTGGACGAGCCGCTCGAGCACGGCCTCGCGATGGACGCGCTCATCGAGGCGCTCGCCCTCGACCGCGCCGCGCCCGGGGCCGCCGCCGCCCGCGAGCGGCTCAAGAACCTGCCGCGTACCTGGCGCGAGGAGGCCGGCCGGATCGAGGCCCAGGCCGCCGCCGCCCAGGATCGGCGCGCCGCGGCCGCCCTCCAGCTCCGCCTCGCGCAGCTCCACGCCGCCTACGATCCGGAGGGGCTCCCCCGCGTCGGCGAGCGGGTGGAGCGCGCGTGGTCTCTCGCGCCGGGCCACCCCGCGGCGCTCGAGGTGCTGGAGCGCGTCTACGGCGAGCGCGGCGATCACCGCGGCCACGCGGACGCCCTCGCGCGGCTCACCGGACAGACCCGCGATCGCGCCGCCCAGGTGGTGCTCCTCCTCGAGCTCGCGCGCGTGGACCTCGTCCGGTTCGGCGACGCGGAGGGCGCGCTCGGCGCGCTCCACCGCGCGCTCGCGCTCGACCCGTCGAGCGAGGTCGCGGCGCTCCAGGCCTTCGAGCTGGAGGTGGACGCCGGCCGCTTCGGCGCGGCGCTCGACACGCTCGAGAAGCACCTCGCGGCCGCGCCCGAGAAGCCCGCGCACGCCGGGCTCCGGACGCACGCCGCCTGGCTCGCCCGCGAGCGGCTCGCCGATGCGGCGCGGGCGCGCCGCCACCTCGAGGCGGCGCTGCGCGCCGACCCGAGCTACGGCCCCGCGGGGGCCGCCCTCGCGCCGCTCCTCGCCGACGCCGGCGAGTGGCAGCGCCTCGCCGAGGTGCTCGACGTGTCCGCCCGCTGGGAGCGGAACCCCGCGGAGCGGGTGCGCCTCCTCGAGCGGCTCGCCGAGGTCCAGCAGGACAGGCTCCACCGGCCGCGCGAGGCGCTGCACACCCTCGCCCGTGCGCTCGCGGTGGATCCCGGCCGCGCGACGCTCCGCAAGGCGATGGAGGGCGCGGCGGCGCGGGCCGACGCGTTCCTCGAGCTCACCCGCGCGTACCGCGCGGCGGCGCGGTCCGGCGACGCCGACCTCAAGGCCCGCAAGACCCTGCTCCGCCGGCTCGCGGAGATCCTCGACCGCGACCTCGGGCAGCCCGAGGAGGCGGTCCGCGCCTGGCGCGCCCTCGCCGAGCTCGACCCCGAGGACCGGGGCGCGACCGCGGCGCTCGAGGCGGCGATGGGCCGGGCCGGGCAGCAGGAGGAGCTCGCCCGCACGCTGGAGGAGAAGCGCGCCCGCGCGACCGGCGACGAGCGGCTCGCGCTCTCCGGGAAGCTCGCCCGCCTCTGGGCCGACGCCGGCGAGCCGGTCCGCGCCGCGCCGCTCTGGCGCGAGGTGCTCCAGAGCCGGCCCGACGACGAGGAGGCGCTCTGGGGCCTCCACGCGGTGCTCGAGGCGCAGCCCGGGACGCGGGCCGCCGAGGAGCGCGTCTGGGTGCTCTCGCGCCTCGCCCTCAAGAAGCGCGGCCACCCGGAGCGGGCCGCGCTCGAGCTCGCCCGGGCCGAGGTCCTGGCCGAGCCGCTCGGGCGGCTGGGCGAGGCCGCGGGCCTCGCGATCTCGCTCCTCGGCGCCGGCGGGCTCGTCGCCTCGCAGCACGCCGAGGCCGTGGCCCTGCTCGAGCGGCTCCTCGCCAAGGGCGTCGATCCGCTGCGCATCGCCCAGACGCTGGCGCCCGCGTACGCCGCCGCCGGGGAGACCGCGAAGCAGGTGGCGATGCTCGAGCTCGTCGCGCGCCGGCTGCCCGCCGACGCCGACCCCCGCGAGCGGGCCCGCACGCTCCTCGACGCCTCCGCCCTCCGCGCCACCAAGCTCGCCGACCCGCGCGGCGCGCTCTCCGCCGCGGCCGCCGCGCTCCGCGCCTGCCCCGATCACGCCGAGGCCCGGCGCCGCTGCGAGGAGCTGGCGCGCGGCGTGGGCGCGTTCCGCGAGCTCTTCACGCTCCTGACCGAGGTGGCCGGGCTCCTCGGCGCGCGCCCCGAGGAGGAGGCGCTCCTGCGCGCCCGCGCGGCGGCCGTGGCCGAGGAGGATCTCGGCGCGTACGACGAGGCCGCCGCCCAGCTCGCGCGCGCGGTGACGCTCACCCCGAACGACCCGGCGCTCCTCGCCGCGCAGACGCGGGTCGCCCTCGCGGCGGAGCGGTGGGAGGAGGCGAACCGCCTGCTCGGCGCGCGCGCGCGCGACGCCGAGGGCGCCGAGCGCGCGGCGTTGCTGGGCCAGCAGGCCGAGGTCCTCCAGGAGCGGCTCGGCGACCCGGTCGGCGCCGCCGCCGCCTGCCGCGAGGCGCTCGAGCTCTTGCCCCAGCCGCCCGCGCCCACGCCGGGCCAGCCGCCCGGCCCCGCCGCCCAGCAGCGCGCGCGGCTCCTCGGCCGGCTCGCGCGGGCCCTGGGCGACTCCGGCGACACCGCCGGGCGCGCCGAGGTGCTGGCGCGGATCGCGGCCGAGGTCGGCGATCCCACCGAGGCGGCCCGCGCCGCGGTGGAGAGCGCGAAGCTCCACGCCGGCATGGGCAAGGCGCGCCAGGCGGCCCAGAACCTCGGCGCCGCGCTCCGGGCCAACCCGGAGGATCCCGCCGCGCTCGCCGCCCTCGACGACCACCTCGACGGGCCCGACCCCGAGGCGGCGCTCGTGGCGGCGCAGGCCTTCGCCGAGCACCCCGACCCGCGCCGCCGGCTGCGCGCGCTCGAGGTGCAGTCGCGCCTCGGCGCCGACCCCGTCGCCCGCGCCGCCGCGGCGCGCGCCGCGGCCCGCATCGCCGAGCGCGAGCTCGGCCAGGCCTCGCTCGCCTTCGCCGGCCTCGTCGCCGCCGCGCGCGAGCTGCCGGGAGACGCCGGCCTGCGCGTGGAGCTCCGCCGCCTCGCGGACGAGGCCCAGGAGTGGGAGGCCTGCGCGCGGGTCCACGACGAGCTGTGGGAGCTCGCGCCGCCCGAGGCGCGGCTCGCCGTCGCCCGCGAGCGGGCCGAGCTGTGCGAGCGGCGCCTCGACCGCGACCGCGCCGCCGACGCGTGGGCGCGCGTCCTCGCCGCGGCGCCGGGCGACCGGGAGGCGCTCACCGCGCTCCGCCGCATCCAGCGGGCGCGCGAGCGCTGGGGCGAGCTCTGCGACGTCTGCGCCGAGATCGCCCGCCGCGCCCCGGAGCCGACCGCCCGCGAGGACGCGCTCCGCGAGGAGGCGGCCGTCTCGGAGGCGAAGCTGGGCGATCCGGCTCGCGCCGCCCTCGCCTGGGCGGGCGTCCTCGAGATCGCGCCGCACGACGCCGAGGCCTCCGCCGCGCTGGAGCGGCTCTACGAGCAGCTCGACCGGCCCGAGGCGCTCGCCGCGGTCCTCGAGAAGCGGCTCGCGCGCGGGTTCGACGCCGCCGCCGCGGCCCGGCTCGCCGAGCTCCGCCGCCGCCGCCTCGGCGATCCGGCCGGCGCCCTCGCCCTCCACGCCGAGCTCCTGCGCCGCGACCCGTCGCGGACCGCGTCGCGCGACGCCCTCGCCGAGATGGCCGCCGCGCGCGGCCCCGCCGGGCGGGAGGCGCTCGAGGTGCTCGACGCCGCGCTCCGCACCACCGGCGATCACGCCCGCCGCGTGGCGGTGCGCGACGCCCGGCTGGCCGAGGTGCAGGAGCCGGGCGAGCGCGCGCGGCTCCACGCCGAGCTGCGCGCCGTGCTGGAGGCCGATCTCCACGAGCCGTCGCTCGCCTGGGTCGCGGCGTGCCGCGCCTTCGCCGAGGGCGGCCCCGCCCGCGCCGGCGTCGCCGAGGACCTGCCGCGCCTCGCCCGCGCGGCCGGCGCCGAGGCCGACCTCCCCGACGTCTACGTCCAGGCCGCGTCCACCGCCGCGCCGGCCGAGGCGCTCGCGCTCCGGCGGGCCGCGGCGCGCCTCCTGACGGGCCCCGCGGCCGTCGAGGCCTGGAAGATCGTCCTCGCCGAGGCCCCGTCCGATCCCGAGGCGCTCCAGCGGCTCGAGCTCCTGTACGCGCACGATCGCTCCGCCCGCGGCCTGCTCGAGGTCGCGCGGCAGCGGGCGGCGACCGCGAGCGGCGAGGAGCGGCTCGCCCACCTGCTCGAGGCGGGCGTCCAGGCGGAGCAGCTCGGCGATCCCGCGGCGGCGATCGAGGCCTACCGCGAGGTGCGCGCCGAGGATCCGGGCCGGCCCGAGGCGCTCGCCGGGCTCGAGCGGATCCTCTCGCAGGGCGAGCCGGGCGAGGAGCTGCTGGAGGTGCTCTCGGGCCTCGCCGCGCTGGCGGACCCCGCGGAGCGGATCGGCCTCCTCCTGCGGCGCGCGGCGCTGCTCGAGGCCGACGCCGACCCGCGCCGGCCGGTCGAGGCGTACGCCGAGGTGCTGGCCGAGAGCCCGCGCGAGGGCGGGGCCGTCGCCGGGCTGCGCCGGCTGCTCGAGCGCCCCGACGCGCGCGAGGCGGCGGCGCGGCTCCTCGAGGACGTGCTCCGCGCCTCCGGCGACGCCCGCGGGCTCGCCACGCTGCTCGAGGCGCGCCTCGCCGCGGCCGACGCCGCGGAGCGCGCGCCGCTCCTCGCCGAGATCGCCGCGCTCCAGGAGCGGATCGGCGATCGCCCGGCGGCGTTCCGGGCGAAGCTGCGCGAGCTCGAGGAGGCGCTGGCGCGCGGCGGCGACGCGCCGGGCGCGCGCGCGGACCTGGAGCGGCTCGCGGCGGCGACGGGCGCGTGGGAGGAGCTCGCCCAGGCGTTCCAGGCGGCGCTCGCCTCGCCCCTGCCGCGGACCGTGGCGCTCGAGCTGCGGCGCCGGCTGGCGGTGATCCACGCCGAGCGGCTGGGGCGGCTGGACGAGGCCGCGCGGTGGTACGAGGAGGTGGCCGCGGCGGCGCCGTCGCCCGAGGTGCTCGGGGCGCTGGCGCGCGTGTACCGGCGGCTCGGCGCTCCCCGGGAGCTCGCGGCGACGCTCTCCCGGCTCGCGGACGTCGCGCCCGCCCCGGCGGCGCGCAAGGAACTCCTGCTCGAGGTGGCGAAGATCATGGCCGAACAGCTCTCCGATCGCGACGGCGCCGTGGCGTCGTACCGGAAGATCCTGGCCGTCGACCCCGAGGACCCGCAGGCGCTCCGGCTGCTCGGGAAGCTCCTGGGCGCGGCCGAGCGCTGGGACGAGCTCGCCGACGTGCTGGGCCGCGAGGTCTCGGTCGCCGACCGGCAGCCCAACCTCGTCGCCGAGGCGGCCGAGCTCCGGTACCGCCTGGGCCGCATCCGCCACCAGCGCCTCGCCGATCCCGAGGGCGCGCTCGTCCTCTACCGCGAGGTGCTCTCGAAGGTGCCGCGCCACCCGGCGGCGCTCGCCGCGCTCGAGGACCTGGCCCGCTCGGCCGGGCCGGCCGCGGTGGAGGCGGCGCTCATCCTCGAGCCGCTCTACGAGGGCGAGGGCGAGCACGCGCGCCTCGTCGAGACGCTCGAGGCGCGCGCGGCCAACGAGACCGACCCGACGCGCCGGGCGGCGCTCCTGCGCCGCGTGGCCGAGACGCACGCGGGCCCGCTCCGGAACCCGGGCATGGCGTTCCAGGCCGCCGGGCGCGCCCTCGCGGCCGACCCCGACGCGACCGAGTCGCTCGATCTCGCGGTGAAGCTGGGCGAGGTGGCGGCGCTCCCGGACGAGCTGACCGCGCTCCTCGCCGAGAACGCCGACCGCGCGCACGACCCGATGGCTCGCGCCGAGTACCAGCGCCGCATCGCGCGGCTCGCCCGGCGCGATCCCGCCCAGGCCGCCCTCGCCTGGCAGCGGCTCCTCGACGTGCTGCCCGAGGACCGCGAGGCGCTCGTCGGCCTCATCGACGCGCTCAAGGGCGGCGCCGATCCCGAGGCGCACGCCCAGGCCCTCCGGCGCGCCCTCGCGCTCGAGGAGGAGCCCGGCGCCCGCGCGTACCTCCTGCGGGAGCTGGCCGCGGTGCTCGACGAGCGGCTCGCCGACCCGGCCGGCGCCATCGAGGCGGCGCGGGAGCTCGTCGAGATCGTCCCCGAGGACCGCGACGCGCTCGTCCGCCTCGACCGGCTCTGCCTCCGCAGCGAGCGGTGGGTGGACCTCGCCGACGTGCTCGCGCGGGAGATCCGCCTCGCCGACGACGCCGGCGACGCGGCGGCGCTGCCGACGCTGCGGTTCCGCCTCGCCGAGCTCAAGGAGACGCGCCTCCTCGATCGCGAGGGCGCGCTCGCGCTCTACGAGCAGGTGCTCGAGGGCCGCGCCGACCACCCCGAGGCGATCGCCCGCCTGGAGGCGATGCTGCAGAAGGACCCGACCAACGCGCGCGCGGCGCGGGCCCTCGAGCTGGCGTACGGCTCGTCCGGCGACCCCGTCCGCCAGGCGGGAGTGCTGGAGCTCCGCGCCGGCGAGCGGCCCGACCCGCGCGAGCGCAAGGCGCTCTACATCCAGCTCGCCGATCTCCGGGAGCAGCGGCTCGGCGACCCGGAGATGGCGTTCCTCGCGCTCTGCAAGGCGTACCGCGAGGACCCGGCGGACGCCGAGCTCCGGGCGCGGCTCGACGCGCTCGCCGTCTCGAGCGGCCACGAGGAGGAGCTCGCCGGCGTGCTCGAGGACGAGCTCGAGCGGCTGCCCCCGCTCGACACCGCGCAGGTCGCGCTCCGCCTCGGCGCGCTCTACGAGGAGAAGCTCGCCGAGCCCGGCAAGGCGGCCGGATTCCTGCGCCGGGCGATGGCGCTCGACGGCGACGTCGCGCCCGCGGCGCTCCCCGCGCTCGAGCGGCTCTACCAGAAGCTCGAGGCCTGGCCGGAGCTCGCCGACGTGCTCGCCGCGCGCGCCGCGACGGCGCCGCCTCCGGAGAAGGTCCAGCTCCTGTTCCGGCTCGGCCAGCTCTCCGAGGACCGGCTCGCAGCGCCCGACCGCGCCGCCGAGGCCTACGAGGGCGCGGTGGCGACCGACCCGCGCCACGTGCCCTCGCTCCGCGCGCTCGAGCTCCTGTACGAGCGCGCCGGCCGCAAGGACGACCTCTTCCGGAACCTCTCGGCGCAGCGGACCGCGTCGGCCGATCCGGCCGCCCGCGAGCGCGTGCTCGCGAAGATGGGCGCGCTCGCCGCGGACCTCGGGCGGCTCGACGAGTCGGTGGTGCTCTGGAAGGAGCTCCTCTCGATCCGCGCGCGCCACGAGGGCGCGCTGGCCGCGCTCGAGGACCTGTACGAGCGGCTGGAGCGGTGGCAGGACCTCGCCCAGCACCTGCGCCTGCGCATCTCCGCGACCGTCGATCGGCGCGAGATCGCCCGGCTCAACGACAAGCTCGGGAGCGTGCTCGGCGCCCGGCTCGGCGACGCGAGCCAGGCGATCCAGTCGTACAAGGCGGTGCTCGACTCCGACCCGCGCAACCGGCGGGCGCTCGAGGCGCTGCGCGACATCTACGCGACGCAGGGCGACCAGGACGGCCTGACGAGCACGTACCGGCGGCTCGTCCCGCTCCAGGAGGACGCCGCCGGCGTGAAGCGCGTCCGGCTCGAGCTCGCGGAGGCGCTGCTCCGCGGCGGGCAGAAGCGCGAGGCGGTGGAGCAGGCCAAGCTCGCCATGGACCTCGAGCCGCACCAGGCGGCGGAGCTCGTCCGGATCGAGGAGGTCTTCCGGCAGGGCGGCGCGGCCGCCGAGGGCGTGCGCGCAGCGGAGGCGCGGGCGGCGCTGCTCGCCGCCGCGGGCGGGCCCGCCGAGGCGGTACCGGCGTGGCTCGCGGTGGCCGACCTCTGGCGCGCGCAGCGCCGGCTCGACGCGGCCGGCGCGGCGCTCGCGAAGGTCCTGGAGCTCGAGCCCGGGAACCGCGACGCCTACGAGGCGCTCAAGAAGGTGCACGCCGAGGCGGGCGACTGGCGCGCCTACTGCGCCGCGTGCGAGACCTTCGCCCCTCAGCTCGTTGATCCCGCGGAGAAGCTCGCCCTCCTGAAGGAGGTCGCCGGCGTCCACGAGCGGCGGCTGGGCCAGAAGGAGATGAGCTTCCTCTCCTGGTGCCGGGCGCTCGCGGTCGCACCCGCCGACGCCGAGGTGCTCGCCGCGTGCGAGCGGCTCGCCGCCGAGACCCAGGCGTGGGACGAGCTCGCGGCGGTCCTCGAGGAGGTAGCGGAGGGGACGCGCGGCTCGGTCAAGGCCAAGGTGCTGGTCCAGCTCGGCAAGCTCCGCGACGAGCGGCTCGAGGAGGCGGAGGAGGCCGAGGCCGCCTTCCGGCGCGCGCTCGAGGCCGAGCCGGGCAGCCCCGACGCGCTCGAGGCGCTGGCGGGCCTCTTCCAGCGCCGCGGCCGGACCCGCGAGCTCGTGATCGCGCTCGAGCAGAAGCTCGAGGCGTCGGCGACCCTCGACGAGAAGAAGGCCGCGCTGCTCGAGCTCGCCCGCCGCTACGACGCCGACCTCGGCGACGTGGACGAGGCGATCGGGGCGCTCCGGCGCCTGCTCGAGCTCGACGGCGCCGACCCGGACGCGCTCGAGGGGATCTCCACCCTCTACCGCCGCGAGCAGCGCTGGCCCGACCTCGCCGGCGTGCTCGCGCGGGCCCGCGACCTCGCCCCCACCGAGGACGCGCGCATCGGCTGGCAGCTCCAGATCGCCGGGCTCCTCGAGAACGAGATGGCCGACGACGAGGGCGCGGTCGAGGCGTACCGGACCGTGCTCGGGCTCGACGACCGGAACGAGGGGGCGCTGGCGGGCCTCGAGCGGCTCTACACCAAGCTCGATCGGTTCGCCGAGCTGAACCGCGTCTACGAGCGGCAGATCGCGCTCGCCCAGGACCCGCGGGAGAAGATCCGCGTGCTCGCCCGGAGCGCGGGCATCCACGAGGAGAAGCTGCACGACCTCCACGCGGCCATCGAGAAGAACGAGGCGATCCTGTCGCTCGACGGCGGCAACGTCGCGGCGATCAAGAGCCTCGAGCGCCTCTACCGCGCCGAGGCGATGTGGGACCGGCTCATCAGCGTGATGCAGCACCACGTCGGCCTCGTGCAGGACCGCCGCGAGCAGGTCACCCTCGAGGTGGCCATCGGCGAGGTGTTCTGGAAGGAGATGGCCCGGGTCGATCGCGCCGAGGCGATCTTCAACCACGCCCTCCAGCTCGACCCCGACTCGCGCCAGGCGGTCTCGGCCCTCGGCCGGCTCTACGAGCGGAGCGGCAACTGGAACCTGGCGCTCGACATGCTCCGGCGCGAGGCCCGCATCGCCGGCGGCGCACAGGACGCGGTCGAGCTCCACGTCCGGATGGGCGCGATCTTCGAGGACATGCTCCTCGACCCGGCGAGCGCGAAGGAGGCCTACGGCCGCGCCCTGCAGGCGGACCCCGGCCACCTCGCGGCGATCCGCGCGCTCAAGGCGATCGCGGAGCGGGAGAAGGACCGCGACCGGTACCTCGAGCTCGTCGTGGACGAGGCGCGCTACACGAGCGACCTCGCGGAGAAGACCGAGCGGTACACCGAGGCGGCGCGCATCTACCAGGAGGAGAAGGACGACCGCGACACCGCCGCGCGCTACTACGAGGAGGCGCTGAAGCACGGCGCCGGGTACCTGCCGGCGGCCCGCCCGCTCTCCGACATCTACGTCGCCCAGACGCGGTGGCCCGACGCCGAGCGCGTGCTCGACGCCATCGTCGAGGCGCTCTCCGGCGGCGGCGACGCCAAGGAACTCTGCCGCCAGTCCTACCGGCTCGGCTACGTCGCCGAGAAGCTCGGGAAGAAGGACAAGGCGCTCCCGGCGTACCGCCGGTCCTACGAGCTCGACGCGACGTACCTCCCCGCGCTCGAGGGCCTCGGGAACCTGCTCGTCCGCGAGGGGCAATGGGAGGAGGCGCTCCGGATCTTCACTACGATCCTCATCCACCACCGCGACTCGCTCACGGACATGGAGGTGGTGGAGGTCCACTGGCAGATCGGCGAGGTCGCCGACAAGCTCGGCCAGGCGGACCGGGCGCAGAATGCGTTCAAGAAGGCGCTCGAGATCGACGCCAACCACGAGCCCTCGCGGCGCAGTCTCGTGCGCATCCTCGAGGCGGCCGGCGACTGGGAGGGCGCGGTCGAGCACCGGCAGCGGCTCCTCCCGCTCATCGAGGGCCAGGCGAAGTTCGAGAACCTCGTCGCCATCGGCGAGGCGTGCCGCGACCGGCTCCAGGATCCGTACCAGGCCATCGACGCGTTCCTGGGCGCCTCGCGCATCGATCCGACGTCGCTCCCGGTCACCGAGGCGCTGCTCGGCCTCTACCGCGAGACGCGCCAGGGGCAGAAGGCGGCCGACGTGCTCGGGCAGATCGTGGCCCGGCCCGAGGTCCAGGCCGATCCGGCGCGCGCGGCGAAGCTCCACCTCTCGCTCGCCCAGATCCTCCGCGACGAGGTGAAGGACGAGAACGCCGCGCTGCTCGAGCTCGACAGGGCGCTCGACAAGAACTGGCGGCTCGTCCAGGCGTTCGCGTTCATCGAGGAGACCCTCTCGAAGCAGCAGCGCTGGCCCGAGCTGGAGCAGGCGTACGTGAAGATGATCCAGCGCCTGCCCAAGACGCCCGACGCCGCGCAGGCGCGGATCTCCCTCTGGAAGACGCTCGGCGACCTCCACCGGAACGTGCTCCGCAACGACGACGGCGCCCGGACCGCCTACCAGGTGGTCTCGCGCGCCGACCCCGAGGACGCGGTCGCGGTCGAGACGTACGCCGACCTCGCCGCGCGCAAGCCGGGCGAGGAGGCGGAGGCGATCGGCGCGTACCGGCAGCTCCTCAAGCTCGGGGCGAAGCCGGCGAAGGCGGCCCAGGCGCTCGTGAAGCTCCACGCGAGCCAGCGCGCCTACGACCGCGCCTACTCCGCCGCGCAGGTGCTCGTGAACCTCCTCGGCGTCCAGCAGGGCGAGGAGGTCCAGGTGGTCGGGCGGCTGCGCAAGTTCGCGCGCGACCAGGCCGGCCACGCGATGGACGACGCGCTCTGGGCGCTCGCGCGCCACGAGCGCGTGAGCGGGCCGCTCGCGGAGATCATGACGCTGCTCGCGGTCCACGCCCGGCCCATGTTCGTGCAGAAGGAGAAGGACCTGGGCGTGAACCCGAAGAAGGACGAGCTCGACGTCGAGTCGTCCTCGCTCTTCTTCGTCAACATGTTCAAGTACGTCCAGCGGACGCTCGGCCTGCGCGGCCTGCGCCTGTTCCGCAAGGGCGACGTGCCCGTCGGGCTCCAGTTCGTGCCCACGGCGCCGCCGGGCTTCCTCGCGGCGGAGGAGATGTTCGAGGCGCGGCCGAAGAAGGAGATCTGGTTCGCCATCGCGAAGGCGATGGTCTTCGCCCGGCCGGAGCTGACGATGGCGCGGCTCATGCCGCACGACCAGCTCGACATGGTGTTCCAGGCCGCCTGCTCCGTCGGGACCTCGAAGTTCGTGGTGACGGCCGACCCGCACCTCGTCGAGAAGCTGAAGCGCGAGCTCGAGCGCACCCTCCCGGAGAACGTCCGCAGGAACACGCTCAAGCTCCTCGCGCGGGCCTACTGCGACGTCCAGCAGCCCGGCGACGTGAGGTCCTACCTCGACGGTGCGGAGCTCACCTCCAACCGGATCGGGACGCTGCTCGCGGGCGACCTGGAGGTGGCGCGTCAGGCCGTGCTGGCGGAGAAGGCGCAGGTTTCCAAGCTGCGGGAGGAGACGCGGATCCGCGACCTGTGCGTCTTCTGCGTCTCGGAGGAGTACGCAACCCTGAGAGAACGCCTCGGCCTCTCGTGCGTTGTACCTGGATGATGCGGACCCACGTCCCCAGCGCAGCAGGGGTGGGGCCCCGGAGCTCCGATTCCGGGGCGGGGCGCAGCACCCGTTCCCTTGACGCTGCGAGCGAACGAAAACTAGGATCCTGCAGGTTTACCTCATGAAATTCTCCTGCGACCGCTGCGACGCGCAGTACATGATCTCGGACGAGAAGGTCGGTCCGAACGGCGTCAAGGTCCGCTGCAAGAAGTGCAGCAACGTGATCCTCGTCCGCCGCGCGGCCGAGAACGACGCGGCCTCCGCCGAGGTGCCCGCGCCGGCCACGGCGCCCACGCCGACCGGCGAGGGCCTCGACGCCGAGCTCGGGCAGGCCTTCGACGCCGCCTTCGGCGGCGTCCCCGGGAAGCAGGAGACGCCCGCGCCCGTGTCCGCGCCCGATCCGGACTCGACCCAGGCGGTCTCCGCCGAGGAGGCCGCGAACCTCGCGGCCCGCTCGGCTCCGCCCGAGCCGGCGGCCACCGAGTGGTACGTCGCCATCGGCCAGGCGCAGGTCGGGCCGCTCCCGCTGGCCGAGGTGCGGCGCAAGTGGGAAGCCGGCGACGTCGGGCCCGACTCACTCGTCTGGCGTCCGGGCATGGGCGACTGGGCGCCGCTCAAGGGCGTCACGGATCTCGCCGCGTACCTCGCGCCGGTCCCCCGGGGCTCGCCGCGCCCGCGGGCCTCGGCCACACCCGCGCCCGTCGCCGGCCGCGCGGCCGCGGCGGTCGCGCCGGCGGCCCAGCCGGCCGCGCAGCCCCGCGCGGACGTCTCGTGGAAGCCGGTGGGGGCGAGCGCGCTCGCGGCGCTCGCGAGCGAGGAGCTCTCCGCCCACGCCGCCGAGGCCCGGGCCGAGGCGAAGCCTGCGGCCACTGCGAAGTCGCTCGTGGACGCGCTCCCCGACGGCGGCGGCGTCGATCCGACCGGCGCGATCCCGCTCCAGATCAAGGCGCTCGAGCACACCGACGAGGCGCCCGTGGCGCGCTCGTCCGTGGCGCGCGGCGCCGAGCGGCTGCGCAAGAAGCGGAGCTCGACGCGCGCGCTCGTGGCGACGATCGTGGTCCTGCTCGTCGGCCTCGTCGGCGTCGCCGGCTACGCCTTCCGGGATCGCCTGGCGGCGCTGCTCGGCACGGCCCCGGCCCGGCCGGAGGTGGCGGCCGCCCCGCCCGCGGCGGCGCCCGCCCACACGGCGGCGGCGCCCGCCGTGACCCAGCCGGCGGCTCCGCCCCCGGTGGCCCCGCCGCCGAGCCCCGCGGCCGCCGTCGCCACGGCGCCCACGCCCTCGCCGGCGACCGCCACCACTCCCCCGGCGCCGCCGCCGGCCGTGACCCCGCCGGCGCCGCCCTCGCCCGCCGTCGCCGCGAACGACCCCGCGCCGGCCAAGGCCGAGCCGGTCCGCCCCGCGGCGAAGGCGCGGACGGAGCGGAAGCGCGAGCCGCCTGCCCGGACCGAGCGCGTCGCGCGCGCCGACCCCCCGCCGCCGCCTCCCGCGACGACCGCCCCCGCCCGCACCAGCCGCAAGAGCAACGACATCCTCGACTTCGACTCGGGCGGCGACGCCGCGCTCGACGAGGCGCTCGGCGGGAAGGGGAGCGGGCGGACCGTCTACGTCCCCCCCGCGCCCGGCGGCGGCGGCGGAGGGCTGCCCGACCGCGTCAGCGACTCGCAGGTGAACGAGACGATCATGACGCGCGTCTCGGCGCTCCAGCAGTGCCTCGCGGAGAACAAGTCCGAGAGCGGCGGCGTGCTCAAGATGCGCTGGAGCATCTCCCCCGACGGGGCCGTGCAGAACCTCCGGAACGTCACGCCCGAGACCGCGAACACGCGGTTCGCGTCGTGCGTGACCGGCGTGCTCAAGACGCTCCGGTTCCCCAAGACGCAGCAGGGGCGGCCGGACGTGACGTTCCCGTTCAAGTTCTAGGACAGGCTTCAGGCATCGGGCCTCAGGCCTCGGGCTGGAGACGCTCTCCGAGGCCTGAAGCCCAGGCCCCAGGCCCAGTCACGTCGACCGGTTCCCCGGTCGCCTTGACCCGGCTCCCCCCCGCTGACATGTTCAGGCCGCCGGGCACCTCCGGCTGCCCCGACGAGGCGACGTGACCCTCGAGATCCGCGCTCGCGCCCATGACGACGCCTACCTCCCGCTCGAGCGGATGGGGGTAGCGGAGCTGGAGCAGCTCCGGCTCCTCCTGCGGGGCGGCTCGGTCATCGACTGGATGCGCCTCGACTTCGCGGACGCCCAGGAGGTGGAGGACTTCCTCCGCCTGAACCTGTTCGATCTGGACGACCCGCGCGACGTCCGGCGCCTGCGCGCCATCCTCGCGCAGGCGGTGGAGTACCTCCGCGGCGCCTACGGCTACCGGGTGGCGGCGCCGGTCGCCGAGCCGGAGGACCTGCGCACGCTGTTCCTGCTCGCCTCGGGGGTCGCCGAGCCGCACAGGTACCGGCGGATCGCGTGCGTCGTGCTGAAGGTGATGCACATCATCCACCACCTCGAGGCCCGCGAGCTGGTCTTCCGGACGGCGATCCGGGAGGCCGACCTCGCCGCGCAGATCCAGCGGCGCGTGATGGCCGAGGCGGAGCGGATGAAGGAGCGCGGGCTCCCGGTCGTGGAGTTCACGGGCTCGTCGAAGAGCCGCAGCTCGCTCATCACCAAGCTGCTCGCGAAGAAGGAGTCGCTCGCCGCGCAGGTGTTCGACCGCGTCCGGTTCCGGATCGTCACCGAGCGGCGCGACCAGATCGCGCCCGTGGTCCAGTACCTCGCGCTCCGTCTGTTCCCGTTCAACTACGCCGTGCCGGGGCAGACGCAGAACAACCTCATCCACTTCCAGGATCTCCTCGCCGAGCACCCGCGCGGCCCGGAGATCGCGGCCGAGCTGCAGCTCCCGCCCGACCTGGAGCGGCGCGACGTCGGGCAGCGGAACGCGTTCAGCGCGAAGGACTACCGGGCGCTCAACTTCGTGGTGGACGTCCCGGTGCGGATCGACGATCTCGTCGCGCCCGACGATCCCGCGCTGGAGGAGCTCGGCCGCGTGGTGTTCAGCCTCGTCGAGTTCCAGGTGTTCGACCGCGAGACCGCCCTGCGCAACGAGCAGGGCGACTCCTCGCACGAACGGTACAAGCGCCGCCAGCACCAGGAGGTGCTCCGGCGGCTGTCGCGAGGGCTCGTCGTCCCGCGGCGCAGGAAGCGAGGGACATCGTGAAGGATCCGGGGAAGCCCACGCCGCAGGACGTGGGGCAGGTGGAGGTCCGGGGGACGTGCCAGGTGTGCGGCGCGCCGGGGCCGGTGATCGCCGTGCCGGGCGCTCCGCCACCCAACGCGTTCTGCCCGCGGTGCGCGATCGAGTACGGACAGACGGCGGTGGATCCGGAGGGGGAAGGGCTGGCGGACTGAGGAAGGCTGCAGGCTTCGGGCTCCAGGCAACAGGAGAGGCTGCCTGCAGTTCCCGTAGCCTGGAGCCCGTAGCCTGAAGCCTCGTTTCACCCCGCGGCTGCCGCGAACGAGACGGAGTCCACCCCGTCCGTCCACTGCTCGTAGTGGAGCAGCCGCGGGCGGACGCCGCTCGCGCGCAGCGCCGCGTAGATGGGCGCGGTCCCGCAGAGGCGCCGCCGGTGGTCGTCCCGGGTCGCGTCGCGGTGGAACGCCGCCGCGTCGCCGGCGCACAGCTCGGCGAGCGTCCGGCGGTCCTCGTCCGCCAGCCCGGCGAGCTCCCGCGCGGAGGCGGGGCGCGGATCGCCGTACATCGGGCCGACGTGCGCGAGATCCGCGCCGGCGACGTAGCAGACGCGCCGGCCGGCCACCGCGCGCCCGAGCGCTCCCAGGAACCGCGCGGTGGCGGCCGCCGGATCGGCCGCCTCGGAGAGGCTCGAGCAGAGCACTGGCAAGACCGTGAACGGCCGCCGGACGAGGTGCTGGAGCACGACGAGCTGCAGCTCGATCGAGTGCTCGTCGCGGTGGGCGAGCTCGTCGCCGAAGAGCTCGTCCTCGCCGAGGTCGGCGACCAGGCGCGCGAGGGCGGCGCGGTCCGTGTGGACGGGGCCGAGCGGCGTTTCGTGATCGAGCCGGGTGAGCGTGAAGAGGTGCGGCGGCGTCGCGTGGGCCGTGCCGAAGACGACGAACAGGTCGGCGTCGGTCGCGGCGAGCGCCCGGTACGCCTGCGCGTACCCGGCGGACCCGCGCGCGTAGTCGATGTGCGGGGCCACGATGAGCCGCACCGGCGCAGCGGGGAGCGGGCCCGTGGGCGCCGGAGCCGCGGCCCCGTCGAGGCCGAGCCACTCGTCGAGCGCCTCGCGGAGCGCCGCCGGCTCGGCGGGGTAGACGGACCCGGCGCAGGACGGCGGGCGGGCGGGCTGGGCGCGGTACTCGCGCAGGGAGCGCTCCCGCTGCACCTCGCGCGTCGGGCCCTCGAGGAAGCCCGCCTCGGCGAGGGCGTCGAGGAGCGCCGAGAGCTCCGCCGCGCCGAGCGTCGCCCCGCTCGTCTTCGCGTGCTGGAGGAGCTCGGTCGGTGTCCGCGTCCCGTCGAGCTGCGCGGCCACCCAGAACGCGCCGGGGGAGAGCCCCAGCCCCTCGCCCGCGATGCCGGTCGGATCGCGCAGGACGACGAGGCGCTCCCCGTCGTCGCAGGTCACCTCCTGGAGCTCGCACGGGACCAGGCGCGGCCGGAAGGGCGTGGTCATCAAGCCATCTTAATGCGGGCTCGGGACCGAGCCCGCCCGAGCCCGAGCCCGAACCCGAGGGGATGCCGGGCGCCCTGGCGCCGGCCCCGCCGATCGTGCGCTCGCGGTCCGCTACCGCTTGTTCCGCTTCCGCGCCTTCTTGCGGGCCTGCCGCTCCGCCTTCCGCTTCTTCGCCCGCGCCTCCCGCTCCTTCTTCGACTCGACGGAGATCGGCTCGGGCGCGTAGCCCATCAGGCGCGCGCGGGCCATCGCGCCGGCGGACATCGGCGGCGTGTAGCCCTTCGGCAGCCCGGCGGCCTGCGCCATGGCGCGGGGGTCCATCCCCATCCCGCCCTGCATCGCGCGCTCGACGGCGGCGGCGTCCGCGCCGAGCACGTCGTCCATGCCCTTGCCCTGCAGCTTGCGGAGCTGCATGAGCTGCTTCACGCCCGGGAGGCGGGAGAGCAGGCCCGGCGCGTCGCCGATCTGCTTCATCACCCCGCGCATCGCCGTGTACTGCTTGAGCAGGTCGCGGACGTCCTTCTCGGTCCGGCCGGAGCCCTTGGCGATCCGGCGCACGCGGCCGTCGGTGATCGAGTCCGGGCGCTGCCGCTCGGACGGCGTCATCGAGTCCACCATCGCGACGATCCGGGTGAGCGCGGAGTCGTCGAACTGGAACCCCTCGGGCAGCTCCCCGAACAGCGGGAACTTCTCCATCAGCTCGCCGAGCGGGCCCATCTTCCGCACGAGGCGGATCTGGTTGACGAAGTCCTCGAGCGTGAACTGGCCCGAGAGGATCTTCTGCGCGTCGGCCTCGGCCTGCTCCTCGTCGACGTGCTGCTCGAAGTCCTTGACCAGGCCGACGATGTCGCCGAACCCGAGGATGCGGGAGGCGAGCCCCTCGGGCCGGAACTCCTCGAGCCGGTCGAGCGTCTCGCCCATGCCGAGGAACTTGATGGGCTTGCCCGTGACCTCCTTGATGGACAGGGCGGCGCCGCCGCGGGCGTCGCCGTCGAGCTTCGTCAGGATGAAGCCGTCGATGGAGATCCGCCGGTCGAACTCGGCCGCGGTCTTGACCGCGTCCTGGCCGATCATCGCGTCGGCGACGAGGAGCACGTTCTCCGGCGCGACCGCGCGCTTGATCTCCTCGAGCTCCGCCATCAGCGCCTCGTCGATGGCGAGGCGGCCGGCGGTGTCGTAGATGACGACCTGCTGCTTGTCCTTCTGCGCGAGCTCGAGGGCGCGCCGGCAGAGCTCCGGCGGCGAGAGGCCGGCCTCGTGGAAGACGGGCACCCCGAGCTGCTGGCCGAGGATCTTGAGCTGATCCACGGCGGCGGGGCGGTAGACGTCGGCGGCGACGAGGAGCGGCTTCTTGCCCTCCTTCAGGTACCGGTTGGCGATCTTCCCGGCGGTGGTCGTCTTGCCCGACCCCTGGAGGCCGATCATCATCACGCCGGTCGGGCGGCCCTTCTCGCCCGCGCGCAGCGACGTGTCCACCGGGCCCATGAGGGCCTCGAGCTCGTCGTGGCAGATCTTGACGAAGTGGTCCTGCGGGGTGACGCGGAGCAGCCCCTTCTCGGTGCGGACCTTGACGTCCACCACCTCGCCGACCGCCTTCTCGCGGACGCGGGACACGAACCGCTTCACCACGTCGAACGAGACGTCCGCCTCGAGGAGCGAGACGCGGATGTCGCGGAGCGCGTCGTCCACCACGTCGGCGGTGATCTCGGCGCGGCCCTGGAGCTTGTTCCGGGCCGCCTTGAACCCTCTGCTGACCGTCTCGAGCACTGTCGAAGTCCTGGTTGTCCGGGGGCTTCTCGGCCCCGCGCCGGAAGCCGGCCTGGCGCTGCAGCCGCCCGCGGCCGGGGCCGCGCTTATAACACGGACATGCTAAGGTTTCCGTCCATGGAAGAAGGCCCTCGGTTCTTCACCGTCGAGGAGGCGAACGGGCTGGTCGGGGCCCTCGAGATCGAGTTCGGCCGGGTCGCGCGGGTCCGCGCGGAGCTGGCCCCGCTCATGGAGTCCTTCGGGGCCAGCCTGGCGCTGGAGCTCCTCCAGGAGCGCGTGGAGCCCCCGGCCGGGCGGGAGGAGGACGCGCGCCGGCTCGTCGCGCTCGCGGCCGAGATCACCGCGGCCGTGGAGCGGATGAACGCGATGGGGTGCCTCGTGAAGGACCTCGAGGCGGGGCTGGTGGACTTCTACGCCGTGCAGGACGACGAGCCCGTGTTCCTCTGCTGGCAGTTCGGGGAGCCGGCGGTGACGCACTGGCACGGCCTCGAGGAAGGGTTCGCCGGGCGCCAGCCGATCGAGGGGATCGAGGTCCGGCCGCCGACGTTCATGAACTGATCAAACGGGGGCTGCGCCCCCGCCCCAGGAGCAAAGCTCCTGGGGCCCCACCCCTGCTGCGCTGGGTCCCGCCGCGCTGCGCCGCCGGTATCTCACGGTGGGTGGAAGGGCGGCTTGCGCGGCACCCAGCGAGGAGGGGGCTTCCGCCCCCTCCCCCGCGCGTTCGCGCGGGGCCTCCACCCCGCGTCATACTCTCATGCTGGAACTCACACCGTGCCGTTCGCCTACTACCGGCGCCTGACCCGCCGCGGCCAGGCCACCTACCGGAAGAGCGACGAGGTCCCGGCGATCGCCGTGCCCGGCGCGGCGCTCCTGCAGCCCGCTGTCGCGATGCTGCGGCAGGCCCTCGCCGACGACGACGGCGAGGCGGTCGCGCGGAGCGCGTTCGCGGTGGCCGCGGGGCTCTGCCGCGCCCTCGGCGTGCGGTCGCCGCGGCTCGAGATCCACGCCGTCCGGCCGCGCGCCGCCACGCACGAGCTGCACGGGCTGTACGTGCCGGAGCCCGGCGACGACGGGCCGCCGGCGATCCGCGTCTGGATGCGGACCGCGCGGAAGGGCAGGGTGGTCGCGTTCCGGACGTTCCTCCGCACGCTCCTCCACGAGCTCGTCCACCACCTCGACTACGAGCTGCTCGGGCTCGACGAGTCCTTCCACACGGAGGGCTTCTTCCGCCGCGAGTCGAGCCTCTTCCGGCAGCTCGTGCCGGAGGGGGACCCCGCCGGCGAGGCGCGGCGGCGGCCGGAACGGGAGTAAACTGGCGCGCGGAGGGAAGCACCCCTTGGGCATCCGCGAGCTGGCCCACCACCTCAACCTCTCGATCGCGACCGTCTCGCGCGCGCTGAACGGCAGCGACGAGGTGAGCGCCGCCACGCGGCGGCGCGTGGTCGCCACCGCGACGCGGCTCGGGTACGCCCCGCAGGCCGCGGGCCGGAGCCTGCGCCAGGGCAGGTCCAGCACCGTCGGCCTCATGCTCCCGGCGAAGGGGCCCGACGAGAGCTACACGCTCTCGCTCTTCTTCCCGCTCGCCGACGGGATCCAGTCGGTGCTCGCCCCCGAGGCGCTCGACCTCGTCCTCGTGCAGGGCCGCTCCGACGAGACCGAGCTCGGGCAGGTGCGCCGCATGGTGGAGCGGCGCGCGGTCGACGGGCTCATCCTCGCCGGCACGCGGGGCGACGACCCGCGCCTCGCGTACGTCGCCGAGAAGGGGTTCCCGTTCGTGGCGTTCGGGCGGAGCCGCTCCGGGGGCGTGCACCCGTGGGTGGACCTCGACTTCGAGGCTGGCGCGCAGGCCGCCGTGGGGCGGCTCGTCGGGTTCGGACACCGGCGGATCGCCATCGGAGTCCCCGCCGACGACGCGATGCAGGGGCACGTCTACCTGAAGGCGTGGCGGCACGCGCTCCAGGCGCAGGGGCTCCGGGCGCCGGAGCGGCTCGTGTACCGCGACGAGCTCTCCGAGCGCGGCGGCTACCGCATCACGCAGGCGGCGCTCGAGGTGCCCGCGAGCCGGCGCCCGACCGCCATCCTGTTCCAGAGCGACTGCATGGCGATCGGCGCGTACCGGCGGCTGAGCGAGCTCGGCCTGCGCCCGGGGCGCGACCTCGCCATCTCCGGCGGCGTGCTCACCGGCGAGCTCTCCGAGTACCTCTCGCCGCAGCTCACCGGCTTCCGCGTCGCGTACCGCCCGCTCGGACAGCGGCTCGCGGAGGCGCTGCTCGCGCGGCTCGCGGCGCGGGACGCCAAGCGCAAGGCGCCACCGGTCCAGGAGCGCTGGCCGATCGAGCTGGTCGCCCGGGCCAGCGACGCGGGATCCCGGTGACTTCACGGGGCGTGCCGCCCCGCCCTTCCGCTTGACGGTGAGTGGCGTGCGACATACTGTCCGGAAACGTTTCCGGCCACCCCCGCTCCCGGAGGTCACCATGGCAGGTTCCGCTCCTTCGCGTCGTCGCTCCTGGTCGCCCTCGCCGCGCTCGCCCCGCGCGCGGCCGTCGCGCAGCAGAAGGTCCTCAAGGTCTGGCACTACGAGGCAGAGGACGGGGCCATGGGCATCGCCTGGGCCGACGCCATCCAGCGGTTCGAGGCGTCGCACCCCGGCGTGAAGGTGCAGCTCGAGATCAAGGGCTTCGAGCAGATCCGGCAGACGGCGGCCATGGTCCTCAACTCCGACCAGGTGCCGGACGTCATGGAGTACAACAAGGGCAACGCCACCGCGGGCCTGCTCTCCACGCAGGGGCTGCTCACCGACCTCACGGCGGTCGCGCAGAAGCGCGGCTGGGACAAGCTGCTCGGCCCGAGCCTCCAGACCACCTGCCGCTACGACGACCGGGGCATCATGGGCGCGGGCAAGTGGTTCGGCGTCACGAACTACGGCGAGTTCGTGATGGTCTACTACAACCGGGATCTCTTCCAGAAGCACGGCCAGAAGGTCCCGACCACGCTCGCCGAGCTCGAGGCGACCATGGCCGCCTTCCAGAAGGCCGGCCTCCGGCCGCTGGCGCTCGGCGCCGCCGAGTACCCGGGCCAGCACGTCTTGTACGAGCTCGCGCTCACGAAGGCGAACCGCGCGTTCGTGAACGCGTTCCAGCTCTACCAGGGCAAGTTCAGCTTCACCGGGCCGGAGTTCTCGTTCGCCGCCCAGAAGCTGCAGGAGTGGACGAAGAAGGGCTTCATCGCGAAGGACGCGACCGGCCAGAAGGCCGAGCAGATGGGGCTCGACTTCATCGCCGGCAAGGCGCCCATCATGATCTCGGGCAGCTGGTGGTACGGCCGGCTGGTGAACGAGGTGAAGGGGTTCCAGTGGGGGATCTTCACCTTCCCCGGCGGCGCGATGCACCCGGGCTCCGGCGGGAACCTCTGGGTCGTGCCGGCGCGCGCGAAGAGCAAGGACCTCGCCTACGACTTCATCGACCTCACGATGTCGAAGGACGTGCAGAACCTGCTCGGCAACTCCGGCGGCGTGCCGGTGAACGCGGACCCGGCCAAGGTCACCAACGCCAAGGCCAAGGAGCTCATCGAGACCTTCGCGACGCTCAACAGGAGCGACGGCCTCGCGTTCTACCCGGACTGGCCCGCCGCGGGGTTCTACGACACGCTCGTCGGCGCGGTGCAGGACCTCCTCCTCGGCAAGCCGGCGCCGGAGGTCCTGAAGGCGCTCGATCAGGCGTACGCCGACAACAAGCCGGAGTAGGCGAGGGGACATGCGGCGCAGGTCGGCCAGGAGCGCATTGCACCGCGGGTACGGCCCGTTCCTCGTCCCGGGCCTGGCCCTCGTGGCGCTCGTGGTCGGCCTGCCGTTCCTCACGAACGTCGCGGTCAGCTTCACGCGCTGGACCGGCGTGGGCTGGCCGCGGTGGGCGGGGCTCGCCAACTACCGGCGCGCGTTCGCGGACGCGACCTTCTGGGCGTCGTTCGAGAACAACCTCGTCCTCCTCCTGGCCGTCACCGTGATCCCGACGCTGCTCGGGCTCGTGCTCGCGGTCCTCCTCTACGACACCGTCGCCCGCCGCTTCGGCGCCCGGCCCGTCGCCGCGCTCAAGGCCGGGCTCTACGTGCCCCAGGTGCTGCCCGTCGCGGTGGCGGGCATCGTCTGGGGCTGGATCCTCGACCCCGGCGGCGGCGCCCTCAACGCGGCGCTCCACGCCGTGGGGCTCGGCCGGTTCGCCGGGAACTGGCTCGGCGATCCGGACACCGCGCTCCCCTCGATCATGGGGATCATGGTCTGGTTCCAGCTCGGGTATCCGCTCGTCATCTTCATGGCCGCGGTGCAGCGGATCGATCCGCAGCTCCTCGAGGCGGCGGAGCTGGACGGGGCGCGCTGGCACCACCGGTTCCACCTCGTCTCGCACCTCGTACGGCCGGAGCTCCTCGTCGTGGTGCTCACCACGACGATCTACGCGCTCAAGCTGTTCGGGCCGATCTACGTGCTCACCCGCGGCGGGCCGGGGAACGCCACCATCGTCCCGTCGTACTTCGCCTACCAGAACTTCTTCGAGAAGGCGCGGGTGGGCTACGGCGCGGCGATCTCCACGCTCATGACCCTCATCATCCTGGTCCTGACCGCCCTCTTCATCCGCGCGCAGCACCGCCAGGAGCGGGCGCTGGAGGGGCGATGAGGGCCCGGCGGCGGAGGGGCAGCGCGCGCGCGTGGGCGGTCCTGCTCGCCGTGTTCCTGTTCACCATGCTGGTGCTCTCGCCCTTCCTCGTGGTCGCGATGAACGCGGTGAAGGACGCGGCCGAGTACTCGAACCAGGGGCCGCTCGCCTTCCCGGACCACGTCACGCTCCGCGTGATCCAGCGGTTCTGGGCGCGGGTGGACTTCGGCGGGAAGCTCTGGAACAGCTTCGTCATCAGCGCGTCGGTGGCGGTGCTGGCGACGCTCTTCGCCCTGCCCAGCGCCTTCGCGCTCGGCATCGGGCGGCTCCGGGGGCGGGCCGCCTACCTCGTGATCTTCATCGTCGCCAACACGCTGCCGCACGAGGCGCTCGCCTACCCGCTCTACACCTACGCGAAGGCCCTCGGCCTCTACGACACCCGCCTCTCGGTGATCATCGTGTTCACCGTGATCCAGGGCGCCTTCGGCACGTACCTGCTCTCGTCCGTGTTCGCCGCGTTCCCGCGCGAGCTGGTGGAGGCGGCGCAGGTGGACGGGTGCACGAAGCTCCAGCTCCTCGTCCGCATCGTCGCCCCGGCGAGCCTGCCCACCCTGGCCGTGCTCTTCACCTTCTTCTTCGTCTGGACCTGGAACGAGTTCTTCCTGCCGCTCGTGTTGCTCGTCTCGGACGCCCGGCAGACCGTGCCGATCGCCGTCTCCGTCGCCCAGGGCCAGCACAACGTGGACGCCCCGATGGCGAGCGCGTCGGCGCTGCTCGGGTTCCTCCCTTGCATCGTCTTCTTCCTCCTCTTCCAGCGCACGCTCACCCGCGGCGTCACCGCGGGCAGCGTCAAGTAGGGACCGCATGCAGATCGTCG
>Ga0196976_1000466_pt1 | contig 25670 bp, 44 predicted proteins | sample S3v_513CmetaG_FD_148644 | JGI IMG/M metagenome (GOLD analysis project Ga0196976, IMG submission 148644) | Soil microbial communities from Anza Borrego desert, Southern California, United States - S3+v_5-13C | ecosystem: Environmental > Terrestrial > Soil > Desert | place: USA: California...
CAGACCACTCCTCGCGGAGTTGCCCTTGCCGTCGGCTAGTAGTTACATTGGCCCAAAGAATGGGCATTACAGGTACTCCTACAGGGGACTCTCACCCCATCAGTTCATGCCCATGTCGGGCGTACACCCATCATTCCACCGGACCTGCGCAAAGAGCCGCGCAGGCCGGTGAATTCAGACGTTATGCGTAACTCTCGATTGCGCTACTTAGTGGGTGCTGGGCTACTACTGGTCGCTGGCGCGACTGCCGCGGATGAACTGAGAAAAGGAATAGAGCGTCAAGCGGCCGAGATCTGCGGTTGCAGTCGTTCCGAACCTTGTCTGATCGAAATCTCGGAACGGGACCAAGGTTACAGTGTTGGAGTTCTGAAAATTGTCGCCATTGATGAGGGCGGAATCGCGAGAGTTCTTCCTTCAAAGACATACATCATGTTCGACTCCAAGGGGAGATTCGTGAAGAAGGTCGGTACTCCATGAAATTGTGCGACGCAGGCTATTCCATTGCGAGCTATGGAGATAATGCGCGCGAAATCTCGCATAGCAACCGCATGCAGCCGACGCGGCTAATGCGGAGCGTTATGCACTGAGAAGAACATGAGACTCAACGGGTGGCAAAGAGCGTGGGTCGTCCTATCGGTCGCCTGGATCGCCGTTATCTCGTCCGTGGCAATCACTTCGCAGCGTTCTGAGGAACAGAGATATCACGACTTGTTCAATGAGCTAATCCAGTATCTAATCGCACAGTCCACGGATCTACGTGGCCACACCACAGTATCGGTGCGGGCCGCTTACTCCGATATGTCGGATAGGCAGCTCGTAGAGGCCACGCATGACAAATATTTGAACAAACATCCCGCATACAGATACGGCTTCTCGGAAATTGACGCGAAGCACAGCCCAGGAACTGCGAGCACCCTCAAGCCAAACTTGCAGCGGGGCTTGGCGGCGTTGGGCGTGCCTTTAGCTCTATACTTGCTGGGTGTAGCAGTGGCGTGGGTGCGCGCGGGGTTCAGGCGTGCATAACAACGCCACCAACTCGGACGGCAAAAAGCGTCGCTTCTTCGTCGCGCCACTTTTTGCCGCCGGTTATGGCGAACGTTAGGCAACAAAAACTTAGGATTACGTCATCATGGACTTCAAGTGGTCTGATTCGGAGAAAAAAGTCGCAAGGCGAGCCTTTGATAAAGCGCTCGAGAAGGAATGCGCTTCAATCATGGCCAAGTTCAAAGATATGGCCGCGAAGGTGGAAAAACCCGAAGACCTTTGGGCGGTTCACGACTACCTCACCAAGCAACGAAGAGCGATTGATGAAAAATACGATTACCGCTATTCGCAACTGATCTTTGTATTTGCCAGGTTACTGGGCGAGAAGTGGATCGATGAAAAAGACCTACACGGTCTGAGTGCAGAGAAGCTTCAAGCCATTCAGTACATCTTGTCCAGGTAAGCGGCTATGAAAATACAGACAGTTTTGGCCGCCAGCCCTAACTATCCAGTCAACCGGACCGCCGGCAACCGTCGTCGCTCTAGCCTGCCGCCTCGCGCGGCGTCCGGTTACTTTCGCCGTTGGGCCTGTCAAGGAAAGTGACCATGACTACTTTGTTTTCATCCTGGTCACTGTTTTCCGCATTCTTGCTTGCGAGCGTTGTGCTCGCAGTTACGCCAGGCCCGGGCGTGTTCTACATCGTTACTCGGAGCCTCGTCCAAGGCCGCCGTTCGGGGCTGGTTTCAGTGGCTGCTGTCGCTTTTGGTAACCTCGGCAATGTATTTGCTGCATCTGTTGGTCTTGCAGCTTTGTTTGCTGTTTCCTCAGCCGCCTTCACAGTCGTCAAGTACGCAGGGGCCTTCTACCTTGTTTATCTTGGTGTGCAAATGTTGCGTGAGTCACAAGCCGAGGTTTCAACCTCCGTGCCTCAAGCAGCACCAGTTGGCCACATCTTCCGCGATGGCTTCGTTGTAGCACTGTTTAACCCAAAGACCACGGTTTTCTTCGCTGCGTTCCTGCCCCAGTTCTTGAGCCCGGAGGCATCGCCGATGTTTCAAACTATGGCGCTCGGTTCGATCTTCGTTGCAATTGCCGCAGTCACGGACAGCACCTATGCCTTAGCGGCCGGTGCAGTCGCACCCGCATTGACGCGCGCTCGTGGCGCCCGTCGTATCGGTTGTTGGCTTGGGGGTGGGGCGTTTATTGGCCTCGGCGTTTTCACCGCGCTGGCGGGGTCTCGCAGTGCCAAATAGGCCCAACATGGCGTTCGAGAGGGACGCGCCAAACGCGGCGCGCCACTCAACTTTACGTTAGGCGTCATGCCCGAAATCCGAGGTAATTAAAAATGCACATCGCCATACTCACCTTCCAAGGCTTCAACGAGCTCGACTCTCTCGTGGCGCTTGGCGTGCTCAATCGAATCAAGAAACCAGATTGGCGCGTCACGCTCTGCTGTCCGGAGAGCGCTGTCACTTCAATGAACGGCGTGACCGTGCATGGGCAGTCAACCCTTGCGGAAGCAACTTCCGCTGACGCAGTCATTGTCGGCAGCGGCATCAAAACGAGAGAGATCGTAAATGACTCAGCCATCATGTCGGCTCTGCGCTTGGATCCCGCACACCAGCTTATCGGAGCGCAATGCTCCGGCACGCTCATCCTTGCCAAGCTTGGCATACTCGCCAACGTTCCTGCATGCACAGATCTCACAACCAAACCTTGGGTACAAGAAGCTGGGGTTGAAGTGCTGAACCAACCCTTCTACGCATCGGGCAACATCGCCACCGCCGGAGGTTGTTTCGCGTCGCAATATCTAGCCGCATGGATTATTGCCCGCGCCGAGGGCGAAGAAGCCGCCAAGGAAGCATTGCATTACGTTGCCCCGGTTGGCGAGAAGGATGAGTACGTTTCAAGAGCAATAAAAAACATCGAGCCATATATCAGTACGATGACGCCTAACAAGGCGCTGCACCGGACTCCGCTTCGCTCCGCCGGTGAGCTTTAACGTTGGAGGCCAGAGTGAAGACTACGGCTGCAGCGCTCCTAGCCCTCGCTTCGGCTGGCGGAGTTAACGTCGTCTCCTACTTCACGCTAAGGCACAATCTCTCCCTCGGCGTCTACCCCATAGATGCAGATTCGATAGGCCTGCCGCTCGCTGACGGAGTGGTCGTTTCCATCGTTATTCTGGTCTGCCTTCTTACGGCAGTCAGGGTCCCAAAGCGCGGGGTGTGGACCGTGTCATTGGGAATGATGCTTGCCATCTTGGGTGGTCTCATTGCGTCGCTGATGGCTTTCTCATGGGCCGATTCAAGACATTACCCGATCGCGATCGCCTACCTTCCGTTGGCGGCGCTGTGCGCCACCATTGTCGTCGATCGAATTCGCATCCTGGCCTCCAACAAATTGCTGCAGGCGACGCGGGAAACCCGCGCGCCTGAGCAATAGCGTTAGCCATCGTTTCATGAAACTTGAAGACCAAGCTGAGATTGTTTCCCTGATGCGAGCTGCGCGCGATAAAGCGCGCGGCTACGCTGATTTCTTCGGATGGGCGATAGATAGAGATCTAGAGGAGTGGGGCGTAGTCGTCGCCCTTGCGGAGTCAATGCATGCCGACGGCACGCTCTTCTTTTCAAAGATAAAGAGTCGCCGGCGGCCCAATGATCCTCCGGATTGTGAGGCTCTTGGGGAGAGCGGTCAGCGGCTCGCCATCGAGGTCACTGAGCTTGTTGATGGCCCTATGATCCACGAGTACAAGCGGGCACGGAAGGAGAGGAAGCTCAGCGAATGGGCTGAGTGGAACCAACAGAAGTTTATCGACGCGCTCACGTGCTGTATCACGAAGAAGGATCGGCGTTTTCCAGCGCTGAAAGACCCGCCGTACTCTGATGGTTACATGGTTGTGATACATACGGATGAACCCGGTTTGCCTCGCAACGTAGTAGAAAAGTTTCTTGATGGGCACGTCTTTCAGAAGCCCGAATACATTGATCGAGCACTGCTCCTTCTATCATATGACCCGAGCATTGAACGGTGTCCGTACTTCGAATTAAAGTGGATGGCTAACGAGGCGCTCCAGCCGACCGCGCCGATGCGGCGCAGCGGCTGAGCTTCGTCGTTAGCCCCTGTGCGCATGGAGAAGTGACATGATGAAGCAAGCAAAGAACACGATTTGCCTTTGGTACGACGGCGACGCCGAAGAGGCGGCGCGTTTTTACGCGAAGACCTTCCCCGATTCATCTGTTGGTGCGGTACATCGCGCACCGGGGGACTTTCCATCCGGGAAGCAAGGGGATGTTTTGACGGTCGAGTTTACTGTCATGGGAATTCCCTGCCTCGGGCTTAATGGCGGACCCAACTTTAAGCACAGCGAAGCGTTCTCCTTTCAGGTCGCAACCTCTGACCAGGCAGAAACCGATCGTTACTGGAACGCGATCGTGGGCAACGGTGGCGAAGAGAGTTCGTGCGGCTGGTGCAAAGACAAATGGGGCCTCTCCTGGCAGATTACCCCACAGGCTTTGACAGAAGCGATAACCGACCCCGATCGCGCTGCTGCCAAGCGTGCATTCGATGCAATGATGCAGATGAGAAAGATCGACATCGCGGCAATCGAAGCGGCGCGCCGTGGTTGAAGCGGGAAGTGGACGATGGTACCTCCTGCCACATTTACGCTCTGATCGTCAGGTGGCGGCTAACAATTCGTCCAAGCGGACGCGCTGACGCGCGCCACTTAACTCAAACGTTAGCCCGCAGCCATCGCGTTCCTGCTCAAAGGACGCTCTCGGTAACTGCAAGGAGAGTTTCAGTGAAGTATCTTCTTACCTCGGCCGGTATCAAGAACACGAGCATCCACAATGCGCTGCTCGACCTGCTGGGCAAACCGATTGCCGAGTCCAGCGCCCTCTGCATTCCCACCGCGGCGTATGCCTTGCCCGGCGGTGCTGACATCGCATGGCGGCTGATCAGCGGACGAGATCCCGTCTGCCCCATGTGCGAATTGGGTTGGAAGTCCTTGGGAGTGCTGGAGCTGACCGCGCTGCCCAGCATCGATAAAGAGCATTGGGTCCCCATGGTCCAGGCAACTGACGTCCTGCTGGTGGGAGGCGGCGATCCCTTGTACCTGTGTTATTGGATGCGGCAATCAGGACTGGCAAGCCTCTTGCCGTCACTGCGCGAGACGGTTTACGTGGGACTGAGCGCCGGGAGCATGGTGATGGCCCCCAGCATCGGGGAGGACTTCGTCCGCTGGAAGCCGCCCACCGGTGGCGATGAAACATTAGGACTGGTGGATTTTTCGATGTTTCCACACCTCGATCACGAGATGCTGCCGGAGAATTCCATGGCTCACGCGGAAAAATGGGCCGCCGGCATGCGTGTGCCGGCGTACGCCATGGACGATCAGACCGCCATCAAAGTGATCGATGGCATGGTCGAGGTTGTCTCCGAAGGCCATTGGAAACGATTTACGCCCTAATGGGCGGGGTGAGAATTGGCTGGAAGGTGATGAGGTGGCAGGCAATGCAGCCTACTCATGGTTCGCTCTTGCAGCGGGCTTCACCCGCTGCGGCACTCGGGTGAACTCAAACTTTGGGCGCTATGCAAGGAGATCAAATGTCCGGTGAAACTACAGGTGCTGTACGTTTAATGCTTCGACTTGAGGGGCTGTGTGTTCTCCTCGCAGCGGTGCTTGCTTACTCGAAATTGGGCTTTAGCTGGGGTACGTTTGCATTGTTCTTTCTCACCCCGGACGTTTCGTTTCTAGGTTATCTCGCTGGGGCACGGGTTGGTGCCATAACCTACAATGCCGCACACTCGTATATCGGTGCGATTGCCTGTCTTCTCGTAGGGCTCCTCCTCCCTGCCCCCGTGCTTTCATGTGCGGGCGTCATATGGTGCGCCCACATTGGCTTTGACCGTGCTCTAGGTTACGGGCTCAAGTATTCAGTGGGGTTTGGTTTTACCCATCTCGGCATTATCGGTCGGTTTGCCAGGCCCGCTCCTAACCCTGCATTCGAGAGGGACGCGCCAAAAACGGCGCGCCCCTCAATTTGAACGTTAGGGGCTCACGCAGAAGGAAGCCTTATGTCCAGCCGAACTGAAAAGCTCCACACAATTACTAAGCGGCTTATTCTCATGACAGCCTGCGCTCTCGTGATAGTGGTTTCGATATTCGGGCTGTCATTCCTCTTTCACCAACGACTCATGGTGTCGTGGTTATGCTTTGGTTGCGGACTACTTGGTGGTTTTGTAAGCATCCAGCAACGCCTGAAGAAGCTTGCCGATGAAGAACTTGAACTATTGTCCCGGTCATGGTTTCAGATTCTGCTAATTCCAATCTACGGTGGGATATTCTCTCTCGTTCTATACGTAGGCTTTTTGAGTGAAATCTTGAACGGACCACTCTTTCCTCATTTTGCATTTCCCCCATTTTCTGAGCCTCTACCAACAGCAGACGACCTGATCAGATTCATCAACTCTACCTATCCAGCATCAGGGCAGGATGTAGCAAAGCTTCTCTTCTGGGCATTTATTGCTGGTTTCTCAGAACGCCTCGTCCCACAGATTCTTCAGAAGAGCGAACAAGGGCTTTCCGACGAAAAGCCACACCCCTAACCATTCGGTCGAGAGGGAACCTGCAAGCTGCGCTTGCAGGTTCCCTCCGCGGCTACGCCGCTCCGGCGGCCCCTCACCTCAAACGTTAGGCGGCTGCAACAACTGTCACCGCCGATATCACGCGGCGAAATATCTGCGGGTCGTTTGCGACCTTTGCCAATAGGAGCGCCCCCTCCAGCAAGGCGAATATGTTCTTCGCTCGTTGCCGGTTATCACCCGCCGGAATTTCACCTGCCTGTTCCGCACGGATAAGCGCGGCTTCGATGAACTGGCAGTGAGAGTCGAAAATCTTCTGCAACGCCTCTCGTATTTTCTCGTCCTGGCGCGCCATCTCCTGTCCCAAGTTGCCGAAGGGGCACCCTAGAACTCCTCCCTTTTCAGCGGAGACTTGGACCTGCAATTCATGAATTCTTTCAATCAGCTCACGAAGCTGAGTCAGGCCGCTCTCCGAGCTTGAAAAGACTGGCTCAAAAATCCCAGCTCTTGCGTGTTCCCAAAAGCTTTCCATGGCCGCAACCGCAAGATCGGACTTTGAGGGAAAGAAGTGATAGAAGCTGCCTTTCTTTGCGTTCGCACGCTGGCACAACTCATCAACCCCGGTAGCTTGGAAGCTGCGTTCCCACATCAGGGCGGCGGCTGTTTGGAGCAGACGGTCACGCGTATCGAGTGATTCTGCGGGTTTCATTTTGGGTTACCCCTAATTCTTGCTGAGTCATGGTGCAACGTTACCAACAGTTGACCGGTCTGTCTACTCTGCGCTAGTCTGTACCGACCGGTCTAGTCGGAGGGCTTGCCGGCATACTCAACTACATTTTCCGGAGAAATCATGAGCATCTTCACTCAACACTCAGACATGACCGCGCCGGCAGGTGCCGCCGAAGTTCTGGCGAAAGTCAAGGACCTCTACGGCTTCATTCCGAATCTGGGGGCCTAGGTGTCCGAATCGCCTCTGGTACTCGATGCCGTACTTAACCTCGACAGGGCTTTCGACAAGGTTTCGCTGACGCCGCAGGAAAGACAGGTCGTTTTGCTTACCGTCAGCACGCTAAACGGGTGCAGCTATTGCAAGACGGTACACACCGCGTTGGGACGTAGGGCCGAAGTTGATGGCGCTGTCTTGAAGGCGGTTATTGCCCTTGAGCCACTGCCCGACCGGAAGCTCAATGCGCTGCGCGACTTCACTCGCAAGGTCGTGGAAGAAAAGGGGTGGGTCAAAGAAGAAGATGTGCAGAAATTCCTCGTGTCAGGCTACACCAAGGCTCAGGTATTTGAGGTGGTGATGGGGGTGGCCCTGAAAACGCTCACCAACTATAGCAATCACTTGGCCGGTGCCGTACCTAATCCCGAGTTCATAGCAATGGCGGAAGGCACGGCCTAATCCCCGAAGTATTTGCTGGCGCAATCGGAATACCGCTTGCGCCAGCTATTCCCTAACCGAACTCAGGAGCGCCGACGATGGCTGACAAAGAATGCGCACATGCTGGTCTTCCTCCGACCGGGGTACCATGTCCAAGCTGTAAACAAGGTACTTTGGAAGTGGCTCGGGGCCGTTTCGGTCCTATTTACAAGTGCACGTCCAAGGGGTGCGATTACTGGCTACCCGAGCGTCCAACGGGAAAAAGATGCTCGTTCATGCGCGACGGAAAGAAATGTGGTGCACTAATGGTCATGGGAACAAAAACCATCCCGGAGAGATGCAGTGACCAAACATGCCCAAATAGAAATCCGCACAAGCTGCGGGCATCCGCCTAACCTCTCGGTCAACCGGACCGCCCGCAAGCTGCGCTTGCGGGTTCCCTCCGCCCTTCGGGCTCCGGCGGCCGGTTACCTCAAACTTAGCGAATAAGAAAGATCATGAGCGACGATTGGGACTTCTATTTCTGCAGTGTAGACAACAAGCCGGCATCCATCTTCGTGGACCTTGGTATAGCCAAAGAAGCACCCATGGCCGAGTATTCGGTGATGGCCTATGTCCGCACTCATATGCAGGCGCCGCGAGATGATGGTCTGTCGAGTCAAGTCGAGTTCGAAACCCTCAAGTCTCTAGAAGACGCCCTGGAATCATTGCGGGGAGATGGAACGGCGCTTTATGTTGGCCGAAGCACCTCTAACGGGTGTCGCGACCTTTACTTCTATGCTCGCACCGCCGAGGGTTGGGCGGAACGAGTCGCAGATGTCATGAAAGCTTTTCCTTCCTATGAGTTCGAGTATGGCACGCGAAGCGACCCTGATTGGAACGCCTACTTCAGGTTTCTGTATCCGTCAGATGAAGACCGAGAGCGCATTCAGAATCGTCGAACCTGCGAGGCCCTCGAAAGAAACGGCGACCGTCTCGAAAAGGAGAGACCCATCGAGCACTGGGTATATTTTCCTGATTCAGACTCGCGTCAGAAGTTCTCGAGTCACGCAGCAACGCTCGGCTACACAACAGTAGCATTGATCGAACCGGAATCCGATCAAAACAGTTACGGTATCAGGCTGTCCTGCATCGGCGTCCCATCAATCGCTAACATAGACGATCTTACCATCCCGTTGTTCCGGGCAGCTCGAGATTATGGCGGAGAGTACGATGGCTGGGAGACCGAGGTTGTCCGCTAACAAACGCTTCGAGTCCGACGCCTTACCCTTCCGCTGCGCTCCAGGGCAAGGCGCGGCTCAAGTGGAACGTTAGCCATAAATTAGCGAATCACAACGCTATTTTTCCTGCGGAAGGTCGCCTGGCTTTGCGTTCAAGAACCAGTCGGGTGGAGACCAACTTCCTGGAATGTGCTTGTGTCCCCAAAGCGCCAGCTGTTGTAGTACTGGTAGCAAATCCGCCCCCTTGCGGGTCAAAGCGTATTCGTACCTTACGGGCTTCTCTTGATAAGGACGTTTTTCGATGATTCCGTCTCCTTCAAGTTTACGCAGGCGGTTTGCGAGAATATTTGTCGGAATGCCCTCTGGAGAATCCTGAAAATCCTTGTATTTTCTTTTGCCGATCATCAAGTCCCGAACGATAACTAGGCTCCACTTGTCACCCAGCAAATCGAGCGACGCAGCGACGGGACATTGAGAACGGAATGCGGGTACGTCAACTTCTTTGCTCATATCGTTACGCTACATGAGTCACTTGCAATATGCAAGTCTACATGTCATGATTCTGTCGCTTGCACTTTGCAAGCACCCATCTAATACGGAGATAAGAACATGAACACAGAGATAAATGCCTCAGTCGACATAAAAGGCGGCTGCCTGTGTGGCGCCGTACGATATGAAGTCACCGCAGCCCCGGCCATGACGGGGTTTTGTTACTGCGAAAGTTGCCGCAAGCTCAGCGGTTCAGGACATGCCTTTCACGCGCTGGTACCGGAAGCCGCAATGAGGATCAGTGGTAACGTCCGCGGATTTGAATGGAAGGCGGATAGCGGGAACAGCGTTATCACGAGTTTCTGCCCAACCTGTGGCAGTCCCTTGTTCGGAAAGAGTTCCGGCATGCCAGGCATGGTGACATTCAGGGTGGCGAGCCTGGACTCCCCTGCAGCCATATCGCCGCAAATGGCGATTTACACGAAGCGGTTGCAGGCATGGGATCACCTTGACCCGGCACTGCCTGCCTTCCAGGAAATGCCCCCCATGCCTCAAGAGGGGTAATCCGTGATGAATACGCACCAACATTCCGGCACCGCAAGTCTTGAAGACAGAATCCGGAACTCGCTCATCGGCTTGCCGGTTTCAGAGAAGCGCATGTTTGGCGGCGTAACCTTTCTGTTAAACGGCAACATGCTGTGCTGCGCTTCAAAGAAAGGCCTGATGGTTCGCGTCGGCAAAGATGCCGAACCGCAGGCACTTGCCAATGCCATGGCAAAGCGTTGCGACGGTGGCGGTCATCCCATGCCTGGTTTCATATCGATTGAACCTGCTGGAATAAGCCAGGACAATGCTCTCGAAAGCTGGCTGCAAATGGCACTGACTTACGTTGGCACTCTACCCCCAAAGACAGAAAAATCCAAAATCAAGCCTCAACACTTTACGAGGAGAAACCAATGAAAAAGTTTATGTTCCTGCATTATGGATTTGAAAAACCCACCCCGGAAATCATGAAGGCTTGGCAGGCTTGGTTCGAGTCCATTTCAGACAAGCAAGTCGAGCGGGGCGGGTTCGCCGGTGGTCGAGAAATCTCAAAGAATGGCACCAGGGATCTACCCTGGAATATGGAGTCCATTACGGGTTACAACATCATCGAAGCAGAAAGCCTTGATGCCGCCGAAAAACTAGCCCAAAGCAATCCGTTTATTTCAAGTATTCGAATCTATGAGTTGAGGTAAGCATCACTGGCTAACAACGCCATCAACACGGACGGTGGAAAGCGGCGCTCCTTCGTCGCACTGCTTTCCACCGCCGATTATGGTGAACATTAGGCGCTTTACCCACCACAGTCGGAGATCTTAGTGAAGCAATCGCTCGGCCTCGTTTCCCTCGTTGTTCATGACTACGATGAAGCTATCGACTTCTTCGTCGGTACTCTCGGTTTCAGACTCGTTGAAGATACGTTCGTACCTGAGCAATCCAAGCGATGGGTTGTCGTCTCGCCACCTGGCGCAACAGAATGCCAACTCCTGCTCGCGCGCGCCTCAAGCCCAGACCAGGAAAGCCGCATTGGCGGCCAAACAGGTGGTCGGGTGTTCCTCTTCCTCTACACTGATGACTTCTGGCGCGACTATGAGTCCTATCGATCAAAGGGCGTCGTGTTCGTCCGTGAACCAAAGCATGAGTCGTACGGGACGGTTGCCGTGTTTCTCGATCTCTACGGCAACATGTGGGATCTTCTTCAGCCAACGGAATCACACATCAGGCTTCGCAATGGCAGCGCCTAACAATTCATTCAAGCCGATGCCGCTTCACGGCACGGCATAACTCAAGCATTGAGGCCGTAGAACACCCTCAACTCGAAAATTGAGCCCAGGAACAATCAATCGGTTGTTTGCCCTAAAATGCTCGAAAATAGGGTCTTTCTACAGCTTCGTTAAGCGTCCAACACCAGTCGAGGTATCTAATGCCAACAGCCAGACCATTCCTCATGTTTCAGGGCGGCAGCGCGCAGGCTGCGCTTGACCTGTATTTCGCCACCTTCCCTGATTCCCGCATGGTGCGAGTCGAATACTGGACTCAAGGCGAGCCGGGTGCTGCCGGCACGATAAAGGTCGCCTTATTCACTATTTGCGGCCGCGAGTTCATGTGCTCGGATAGCCCGATAAAGCATGATTTTTCGTTCACGCCTTCGAGTTCCACTTTCGTGGAATTTGGTTCGGCAGCAGAGCTAGAGCAGGCATTTGAAACGCTGTCTGAGGGCGGCCAAGTCCTGATGCCTTTGGACAACTACGGGTTCAGCCAGCGGTTCGGCTGGGTAAATGATCGCTTCGGCGTATCTTGGCAGCTGAACCTTGCTGCCTAACACGGCACGCCAGCCGACCGTTTTGCCTCCGCTCCGCCGCGGCAAAACGTCGGCCGAGTTCAGGCGTTGGGCGGTATGAAGATCGAGCGGTTGGCCACTGCGCTGGATCCTGACTGGCTGCGCTTGCGCCTCGAGTTGTGGCCTGATGGGCGCGCAGACGAGCATCTGGACGAGATGGCCGCCTTCTTGGTAGAGCCGGAGCGCTACGCTCAGTTCATCGCCCGGTCAGCAGAGCAAGGAGCAGTTGGTTTCGCCGAAGCCTCCATCCGGACCGACCACGTGAACGGCACTAAGTCCGCGCCCGTCGCATTCCTGGAAGGTCTGTACGTGAGCCCAGGCGCCCGAAAACGAGGCGTGGCAAGAGCTTTGGTCGAGGTGGTGGCTCAGTGGGCCACTTCTAGAGGTTGCGTGGAGTTGGCTTCCGACACGCCCATCGAGAACGAGGTGAGTCAAGCCGTCCACCGCAAGCTGGGCTTCGCAGTGACGGAGCGAGTGGTGTACTTCAACAAGACGCTCAAACCCACGAATGCCGCCTTGCCCGCGCGGCCGGCCGTGGAGGGTCGCGTTAGCTCGAACGCTAGTGCGCGGAAGGAGATTCTTCGCGATTCTGAGTAAGATCGGATTCCAAGAGTTCGGACATAAATGGCCTGTCGATGCTCACAGACATCTTTGCTTATAGATACCTGGAAACTCCCATATGGGACGACTTCGACGAAAACGCGCGGAGATTGCTGGTTCAAGGGTTTCGAATCGTTGCCGAGCAACTGTTTCCCTACTACGACGCCAACGGCAAGGAAAAACCAGAAGCTAAGGTGATATGGGACGGCCTCAACAAGAGGCTAGCGATGGAGCTTGGCCTTAAGGATTTGTCCTCCCCGACTTATGGTTACTACACCGAGTGGAATGGGAATAAACACTGGACTAGCGGAACGTGGGCGAAAATCACGGTGTGCGAGAACTTTGTTCTTGCCGCATACGATGGTTCCGTGCCAGCCGATCAGTTTGTCAAGGAGCGCCTGAGCTTCATAGAACTAGCGTTCCGCCATCGAGAAGAACAGCTTTCAGCGCTCAACGCAAGCCTCGATAGACAGGTTCAAGAAGCTGAGCTAGAGGAGAAGCGGGGGCTGCATCGGGGGATACGCCTGCCCGGCAATCGAGCTGATGGACTTCGTGCGTGGAACAAAACTCAAAACGAGATGTTTCGGGCATCGTGCAACGAACTAAACGAGCGATTCCGTCGTTCTCGGGCGAAGCTTCACTATCACAATGGGTTCATTCAAATCTCGGAGGATGAAGTCATTGTGCGACACATAGAACAGCCGTTCTGGCTGTTGGTTGGCGATCCAATGTGGCAGAGCGTCGATCATGACATGAAAGAAGCTATTGATCTCCGGGATAGCGGAGGACGGGACCCGGCACTATTTGCGGCGAAGGCTCTGGAAAGCACCATCAAGATCATATCTGACACCAAGGGGTGGACCCGGGGTAACGAAAAAGGCGCGGCAAACTACATTGACAATCTTCGCGCAAAAGCAAATGGTGAGTTTATCAATGGTTGGGAGCGAGACAACTTGGTCGAGTTCTTCTCTAAGGTTCGCAATCCGTTCGGTCATGGTGCGGGGAGCCAACCAGTTCCAGAGCTTTCGCCCCCCCAAACAGATTGGGCAATTGAGTTTTGCATGATATGGGCGAAGAACTTAATTCGGCGGCTGTAATGAGCATCTCACGCCGCGCTCTAACAACAGCTTGCACACGGACACTTGTCCGCTGCCTCCCTTCGCTATCGCTCCGGTCGTTGCGGTCAAGTGCCGGTGAAGCTGGTCGTTAGGCGTCCCATCAACAAGATCAGTATGTTGAGCGATGAAGACCAAATCCGCGCGCTTGTTCAAACGTGGCAGTCCGCCACCAAGGCAGGCGACATAAAGACCGTGCTTGGTCTCATGACAGACGATGTTGTCTTTCTCGTTCCTGGCCGGCCGCCTATGCGAAAGGCGGAGTTTGCGGCCCTGTCACAGGTCCCGCCCGGCAGCCCTCGTCCGAAGTTCGAGGGCACGTCGGAGATTCAGGAGGTTCAAGTTTCTGGTGACATGGCGTTCGTATGGACCAAACTTTCTGTCGCGGTCACACCGCCAGGGGCGAGCCAGGCGATAGAGCGAGTGGGGTATACGCTTACGGTCCTGCGGCGTGAGCATGGCGAGTGGCTCCTGGCCAGAGACGCAAACCTCTTGTCACCAGTTCAGCGTTCTAGCACATGACGTCCAACCGATCGCTCCAACCGACGCGCTACCGCGAGCTTTGCCCGCTTCCGCGCGCGTGTGAGCTCAAACGTTAGGCTCAAGAATATGGCGCGAAGATACCTCACCCAGTCCGAAGCAGAGTCCGCCCTGAGTAGAGGGAAAGCAATTGAGTGCTTCCTCGGCGCTTGTGTCAGAGACGGGAAGCCAGGCATTCGGTGGCTTTCTGCGCGTGTCTCTAAAGAGGGCTTCACTGTCTCAGTCTATGAGAGCGCGAATATCGGGAGCGCAGAGTTTACTGACGTTTACGAATTCGGACCGCTCGACCCGGAACTTGAGTTTGAGGATCCGGTAGAAACGTTCAGCGCCGACTCCTTTTCCAAGCTTACCGCTGAGCTAGAGCGTCGGTTCTTTTGCTGCACAGAGCGCTTAGTGAACGAGTTCGTAATTCAAGATGAGTATGCAGACTATTTGGCGCAGAAGCGCTCGTAAGGTGGGGCCCAACAAGGCGCTCGAGGCGACGCCGCTAAGCTTTGCAGCTTTATCAGGCATCGTCATCGGCGCGCGTCAGCTTGGTCGTTGGGCGGCATGAACACACCGCGCGATCCATCGTCGAGCATTCGCTCGTTGTCGGGCAAATGCCTATGCGGTGCCGTCCGGTACACGGTCGAAGATAGCTTCTGCTACGCACTCAATTGCCATTGCTCGAACTGCCGCCGCGCTACTGGGGCTGCCTTCAAGCCGTTCGCGGGTATCGAGCGTGAGAAGCTCATCCTCAGCCAGGGGCCCGAATCCCTGCTCATCTTCGGAGAGGAACTTGCCCACGACGCACGGTGCGCGAAGTGCGGTTCCCTCCTTTATTCCGTGGTTCGAGAAGGTCAGTTCGTCCACGTACCGCTCGGGACGCTTTGCGATGAACCTACCATCCGTCCCTCGGCGCACATCTTCGTCGGCTCGAAGGCGCCGTGGTTCACCATCACCGACAGACTCCCTCAGCACAATGAGTTCGACTGAGAACCAAGGCGCCCGCATGCCGCCCGACCCTTCGTTGCACCCGATTCGCTACAGCGGGCTTCGCCCGCTTCCGCGAGCGGGTGAACTCAAACGTCGAGGGTGTAGAAAAACGCTCAACTCGAAAATTCAGTCCATGAACAATCAACGAGTTACAGACCCTAGAATGCGCGAAAAAAGGGTTTTCCACAGCCTCGATAGGCAGAAGGAAATTATGAAGCAGCTACTCGCTGTGGTATTTGTACTGTTTACATTTCGAGCCTATGCCGTTGGTTGGGAAGAAAGCGACAAAGTAGCTGCCATATTTAAAGGCTCCGGCGTGAACGGCACGTTCGTTCTCTATGATGTCACCGCGCAACGATTAATTGGCTACGGCAAAGCTCGCGCTGAAACACGTTTTGTTCCAGCCTCAACGTTCAAGGTTCCCCACTCGCTGATCGGACTCTCAGTTGGCGCGGTAGAGAGTGTTGACGAAGTCCTGCCTTACGGTGGTCACCCACAGCCGTTCAAAACCTGGGAGAAGGATATGGGATTGCGCGATGCGATTACCCTGTCCAATGTCCCGATCTACCAGAGTTTGGCCCGACGTATCGGCTTAACGCGCATGAGCGAGAATCTTTCGCGGCTTGATTTCGGAAATGGAGAAATAGGTACTTCCATCGATACCTTTTGGCTGAATGGCCCACTCAAAATCAGTGCTGTGGAGCAAACTCGTTTTCTTGCCAAGTTGGCTCAGGGGGCATTGCCGTTCCCCCGGTCGGTTCAGAAAAGCGTTCGCGAAATCGTTCTAATGGAGCGGGGAGAAAATTGGGCGCTATATGGTAAAACGGGTTGGGAAAACGCTCCTAACCGAGGTATTGGCTGGTGGATCGGGTGGGTACAAAAAGGCGATCGTGTATATGCGTTTGCATTGAATATGGATATTCAGCAAGCAACCGATGCCAAGAAACGTGTAGAACTGGGTAAAGCGAGCCTTAAAGCGTTGGGGATACTGTGACGACAAAACAGATGCCTAACAATCGCATGCACTCGGACAGCAAAAGGCGCCACATCGCTCTGCCTTTTGCTGCCGGTGATGCACAGCATTAGGCCACGCAAGCAGGACTATGCACTGACTCGTCGCACTCATGATTCACGTGCCTGTACCGTCAGAGGCTCGTACCTGGTATCAGCGGGCGTTCCCCGAAGCGGATCAGGTTCACTCCATCTCAGGACTCCAAGCGGTTCGTGTCGGCGATGTTCAGTTGGAGTTCGTGCCCTCCGACGAGAAGGTCTCCTCTGGTCCGGCGGGTACCGTCGCCTACTGGCAAGTGCCAGAGTTCAACGCAGCGTTGGCCGCACTCCAGGATCTCGGAGCCACGCTCTACCGCGGGCCGCTGAACATAGAGAATGGTCTCGTCATATGCCAAGTCCGAGCCCCCTGGGGCAACTGCATTGGCATCAAGGGCAAGAGAAGCTAGGCGCTCGCGCGGCGGTGGACTGCTCGTCTCACGTCAAGGCTGCTTTCGCCCGAACGCGTGGCCTTACCCTTCGCCAGAGCCGATCTCCACCTGCATGGCACTTGGCCCCTCGGCTCAAACGTTGGGCGTCATCGAAGCCATGGTTAAACGGCCGTGTCGAAATTGGACAGCACCGTTCGACTACGTAAAGAGCATTTCGCTCGCTTAGGAGATCACGATGAGTAAGGTACGCGTGCTGTGTTTCAGTCTTTCCCTTGATGGATTCGCCGCCGGGCCCGAACAGAGCCTCGAAGATCCGAATGGTATCGGGGGTCTGGATGTACACGAGTGGTTTTTCCCGACCGCAACGTTTCAGCAACTGCTGTACGGCAAAGAAACGGGCACAACCGGAATAGACAACGATTTTGCGGCGCGCGGCATCCAAAACATCGGAGCGTGGATTTTGGGCCGCAATATGTTTGGCCCGGTTCGCGGCCCTTGGCCAGACGAGCACTGGAAAGGCTGGTGGGGTGAGAACCCTCCGTTTCACACACCGGTCTTTGTGCTGACGCATCATGCACGCGCGCCCATCGCGATGGCAGGCGACACGACATTTCATTTCGTCACGGAAGGAATCCACGCGGCCCTAGAGCGCGCCAGAGCGGCGGCAGGTGGTATGGATGTGCGCCTTGGCGGTGGAGTGGCAACGGTTCAACAGTATTTGCGCGCGGGTCTAGTCGACGAACTCCATCTTGCTTTTGCGCCTGTTCTGCTAGGTTCAGGGGAGAACTTGTTCTCCGGCATCAACATGCGCTCGCTCGGCTATCGATGCGTGGAGCGTGTGGCTACCGACAAAGCAACTCACGTTGTCCTAAGAAAAACCTGAGTATCGAGATAATGCCGCCCAACAAGGCCCGTCGGCTGCACTTGGGCGTTAGCTGCAATCAAAAAGGAGACACGCCATGAAAATTACCGTTGAAACCACCGTAGCTGCACCCATCGAGGAAGTCTGGCGTGCATATACGACACCCGAGGACATCAAACAGTGGAATGCTGCATCCGATGATTGGCACACAACCGCTGCCACGGTCGATTTACGCGTTGGCGGTACCTTCTCCTCACGAATGGAGGCAAAAGACGGCAGCATGGGGTTTGATTTCGCTGGCACTTATACGAATATCGTGAAGCACAAATTGATCGAGTATTCCTTCGGCGATCGCGCAGCGCAGGTAGAGTTCGCTGATAGTCCGAAAGGCATTAAAGTACGCGTAACCTTCGATAGCGAGCCAACTCATTCTATCGAACAACAGCGCGAAGGGTGGCAAGCCATTCTTAACAACTTCACTCACCATGTTGAGGCAAGCAGGTAGTTTCTCGCGGCGCCAATCGCCGCCGACAACCCGTTTCGACACCGACTCGCAAAAGGGGCCGCCTCCCGCCCCTTTTGCTCGCGGGTTAACGCGAACGTTGATGCTGTAGAAAAACGCTCAACTCGAAAATTCAGTCCATGAATAATCAACGAGTTATAGACACTATTAATCAGGCCCGTAAATACCCTCCTGGTATTTCGGGCCGCCGCCCAGGCCGGTACACGCCCGGCCTGGGCTCACGCGGCTTGTCGCCGCGCCGGGGCATCCCTGCCCCGGATTAACCCGGCCTATATTTATAGGCCGGGTTAATAAAATGCTCGAAAATAGGGTTTTTCTATACCCTCGTTACACTTCGAGATCGTGTATGAGGAAAGTCGCCTTTTTTGGGATATTGCTGCTACTTTTCGGTAGGAATGCGGTAGCGGGGTGGTATCAGGTCACTAATTACATCGGCAAAATTGGTACGTACCCCATCCATTTTTCACTTCAGGAATACGACTTTGGCAGTGGCCTAGCCTTCCACGGGAGCTACTACTATGACAAGAACATTATTCCGATTCCGATCTACGGCAAACGCGGTAGCTCAGGCACTATTGAGCTTTGCGAAATTCATGACGAGACTGAATTTGATCGCATTATTGTTCAAGGTTCCCGATCTGGATTTGACACATCATCTTGCCAATTCAAGCTGAGCGCAGATGAGACTGGTGCTCAGGGAACATGGGTCAGTGGCGGAAAGAGCTACGATGTGAGCCTGCACCGAAACACTATTTTGGATGACAAGACCGGCGCGGGATTGACGAAAGGCAATATAGAAATCCCATTTTGGGGGCAAACCAAGAATCACGCATTCATTGGTGTTTATGAAGGTACCGAGTCCGGCGTGATTTTCAAAACGATCAAAGTGATAGACAAGCACACCCGAACCGTAACTCAGGAGTTTAATCCGCAAGACCACGACTGTTCATTCGGGTTCATCATGACGCCTATATACATGAATGTCGGGAGCTATAAATCTAAGGTAGAACAAATAACCCTTAGTTGTGACAGAAAAGACAGTGATTTTGCTTTTTACGTCTTCAATCAGAAATCCAAACAATTTGTATTTTCGCAGACGAGGTAATCCAACTTCCGGTCCCAGCTGCCCGGCAAAAGCCGCGTGGTTTCGGTGTTACGAGTCACTGTTTGGACGGCCGCTTTTGTGGTCGGATGAGTAATTCTTTAAGTCTGCCATGAAGAGATTGCTTGCGCTCTGTCTCCTCGGATCGCCGGCGAGCTTCTACGCCGCGGACTTTTGTGAACGCGATACAACAATCGATCCGGAGTTTCCTGCCGGTCTCGGTGGTTCCTACGAAATCGTCGGGAAGGACCCTCTTACGGGATCCGCCTATGCGGGATCGCTTATTGTCGATTACGGCAAATCCACCTATTCGCTCACCCGCTCGGCTCAGGATGATAAGGTCCATGGAGACGCTTGGATCGAGCGCTGCGGCGCCGACAAGATCGTCGTTTTGATCGCTCGCCACTACACCAAGCCCGCACCGTTGGATCTCAGATGTTCTCTCGGAGCAGATGGCGGCAACTATTATCGAACGACTTGTAGAACCCGTTACCTGGGCACCCACCGTTGGAGCGGTCTGGAAGCATGGTTTCAAGAACAGGAGTGAGCTTGCCTATCAACACCGTCAACACGGACGGCCACAAGCGATGCGCCTTCGACGACGGTAAATTGATTCAAGCTTTCGTAGGTCGGCAATCCTTTGCCGACGAACCCGTTGGCCCAACGGCACCGTCGGGAAGGGCGGCTTCGGCGCTCCAATCGCAAACGGTCATCCCAGGAGCGCTGGGATGACCCTTCCAATCGCAAACGGCCTGGCCGGGAGCGCCGGCCACGCCCTTCCCGAAGACGCCGTTTGCGATTGGGAAGGGATTCCCGACCTACGCGCGAATGCCCGTACAGTAGGTATGAAAATGCTCTAAGTACATTCCGCAAATATTTGCGGAATCTCGACAGATTGGCTTGATTGGCGGGGTTGTCCTGCAGGTTGTCTATGCCGCAAGACTTCCCTGAATGTACTTAGCGTCATACGGAGAAAACGAGAATGCCGCTTTCTGACGATTCAAAAGCTCAGGCGGGCACGAGCAACGAATATCTTCTTGCGGTAACGGTCGGCGAACGCAAGCCTCTGAATAGCACCGTCTATCTGGCACCCTACGATCACTATTGGCCGAAACAGTTTGCGTTGCAAGCCAGCAGAATTCGTGACGCCCTACCCGAGAAGGTGCTGCTGCTTGAGCACGTCGGTTCCGGGATTATCAGCGAAACCGCTCATCGACATGGTCCTCGCAGTGTCCGATTCCGCGGATGAATCGTCCTATGTCCCTCCGCTTGAGTCGCTCGGCTTTGTGATGCGCATTCGCGAGCCCGATTGGTTTCAACACCGAATGCTAAAAGCCCCGGAGCCTGACGGTAATCTTCACGTGTTCACTGTCGGATGCCCTGAAATCGATCGGATGCTGGCATTCCGGGATTGGCTCCGGACACATGATGACGACCGGAAACTCTACGAGGAGACCAAGCGTCAATTGGCAGCACGAATCTGGAAAGACATCCAGGACTATGCGGACGCAAAATCAGAGGTCATTCATGACATACTCGCTCGGGCACGGCGTTCACCATGAAAACCATAGCGACGTATTTAAGCTTGGATTGCGAGAGCGAAGCGAAACATAATCTAAGCTTATTCATTCGAGTTAGATGCCTTCCAACGGGCTTTGCCCGCTCCCAAGCGACCCTGAACTCGGGCATGTTAGAGGACATAATCGGAGTCCAGTCAAGTGAATGTATCTGAACAAAAAATATCGCCGTCAGCTATGGCGGCGGCGAAAAACGGAAACATCATCGAAGCCATTAAGATCGTTCGGGAAGATACCGGCCTGGATTTGAAACAGGCCAAGGAATTGGTTGAAAGAGAACTCAAGCATGATGGCCGGTCTTCATCATCTTCACCGCACTCGAGTATGCCAATCAATGCGCTTGTGGCATTGCAAAATGGTCAACTGATAGATGCCATTAGACATTACCTGGAACATAACAAAATTGGCTTGAAGGACGCGAAGGAAGCAATAGAAGACTACTTGGCAACAAACCCATCGGTTCATCAACAGTTTAAGGCAGCCGCAGCTAAGGGGAGGAATCCTGTCGCAAGGATACTATGGGCAATCGTCGCAGTAGGCTTGATAGCCGTTGGAGGATACCTGGTTACCAAGAATTAACGCTTTAACCGGGAACCCAAGGTAACGAGCCTGACGAGAGCCGTTTGGAGAGTTGTTCTTATTTGCAGCTTTGGGTTTTTGAAGGATTTTCCCCGTCGAGCCCATTAGCTAACACGTTGACGTTTTATAAAACGTTTAACCCGCAAATTAAAATCATAAATAATCGATGAGCCCGCGCAGGGGCGCATTAGCTTAACCGTAACGCCCCCCTGCGCGAGTTCGGTCAATGGTCTTTGTCCGTTCACAGAGCCGATAGCGCCATATCCACCATCGACCACAACCCTGCCCAAGAGGTTTTTCATCGGCCATGGGCGATCAAGTCTATTGAAGCTCCTGTTCCGATACATTGGTCTAAGGGAGACGCGAAAATGCCGGACGCCGATCTACCGCCAAATTTCCCGCGAGTCTGCCCATGAACTCCGTACCTGCGACCAGCTATCGACAACCCGCCGTATTTTTCGGCCACGGCAGCCCGATGAACACGCTGCAGCACAATCGACATACCGACGCCTGGGCATCATTCGGAAGGCGGTTGCTGCAACACCCGCCGTCGTCCGTGCTCTGCATTTCGGCGCACTGGTATATCCACGGCACCGCTGTCACCGCAACGGCCGCGCCGCGCACGATCCACGATTTCGGTGGTTTTCCGAAGGCCTTGTACGAAGTGGAATACGCCGCGCCTGGCTCTCCCGAGCTGGCACAACGCGTGGCGGAATTGTTGTCGCCGCTCGCCGTCGCACTCGATCGGAACTGGGGGCTGGATCACGGCACCTGGTCGGTGCTCGCGCATGTCTTTCCGCAGGCGGAAATTCCCATCGTGCAGTTGAGCATCGATGCGAGCAAGCCGCCCCTGTTTCATTTTCAGCTCGGCCAGAAATTGGCGGCATTGCGCGATGAAGGCGTGCTGATCATGGGCAGCGGCAATACCGTGCACAATCTGCGAATGGTGAACTGGGACCATGACGCGCCCGCCCACGATTGGGCGCTGCGTTTCGACGAACGCGTGCACGATTGTCTCGTCAATGGGGACCATACGTCATTGATCGACTATGAGCGGCTTGCCCCCCAGGCTCTACTCGCCGTGCCGACGCCGGATCATTATTTGCCGCTGTTGTACGTCTTGGGCGCGCGCCAGCCTGGAGACGACCTCCGATTCATTACCGAAGGTATCGAACTGGGTTCGATCAGCATGCTGGCGTTTGCCTTTTCCTGACAAGCAATCGGGTGAATCGGTGAACACGAAAGGCATCGGCCCGGTGGGATGGATGGAGCGTCAGCGAAACTTATCGCATCTTTAGCCGGTTTCTCGGGCGAATCTCGCCGGTCCGGTCGCTTAAGGAAGCTCTGATCAAGTTGGTTCCGTTCATGGTTCGACAAGCTCACCACGAACGGAACCAATACGTTACCGTTCGTCCTGAGCCCTTCGACTTGGCTCAGGACAGGCCTGTCGAAAGATTCAATCAGAGCTTCCTTAAGGCGAACGTGGCGATAGCTTGTCTTCACGAAAAACCTGTAAACAAAAACTCACACGCCAAAACGGTCTCGCAAACGAACCCTTCCGCATGAGGTCCTAATTCACAGAAAACAACGCACAGTGTTGCAAAAAGCTATCGTGATCGTCTTACAGATGGCAGAAGGACGCTAGACCATTTTCCGATCTGGTATCAGGGAGCCCGATAGATAGGTCGGCAATCCCTTGCCGACAAAGTCTTTTGCCGAGCCGATAAGTCGGCAAGGGATTGCCGACCTACGTTCTTCCCACCCGAACACGAATCCGTACACAGCGATGAAAAACGCGCTAAGTACATTCAGGGAAGTCTTGCGGCATAGGCAACCTGCAGGACAACCCCGCCAATCAAGCCAATCTGTCGAGATTCCGCAAATATTTGCGGAATGTACTTAGCTCATGAAACACGGAACCGCGCAAGAAGACGCATACCGAGAGAAAAGGCCAGGACGTATTGGGCGGCTTTTCAAAATCGGAGATTGATCGCGAATCGTTGTACCCAGTACACGGAAGGTGCTCTATGACGAAAACCGTTGAGATTTCATCGATTCACGAGAGGCCTGTAACCGAAGACGGCAAAAGCAAGAGAGTGGACATCGTTTACTTCAATGGTGGGGGCGCCCACAAAGGCGTAGCCATGGCTCTACAGGCCGAACTGCAACGCTCTCTTCCCGAAGCCGATGTTCGGGCAGTCAACACCGACCAGATTTTTTCTCACGTTTCTTTGTTGGATTGGCTCACCCGAGCGGGCATTAAGCTTTACAACACGGGTCTGCAATGGGAAACGATGATCGGTTTGCGGCAATACATCGCGCTCGGAAGGGGATTGATGACCTTGATGCAGCCAGCGGCCCCGCGCCTTGCCGCGTTTTGGAAACACGCAGCGCCGCATGTCGTGATCTCGACGATTCCTCTTTGCAATGGAATCATTTTCGCCGCCGCCCGCGAAAGTAACCCGGAAGTGCGCTGTGTGACGATTCCGGTCGATTTCGAAGAGTTCCATAGCCGGTACTGGTTCGACCCGGCCTTGATGTCCTACTACTTGTGCGGAACCGAGCGGCTCGTGCAGCAAGCCTTGCAAAACGGCGTGCCGGAGTCTCATGTCTTTTCTCTCGGGGGTATGCCGGTTCACCCGTCTTTTCTCGCACCCGTCGATACCGACGCGGCAGACGCTCTCGAAGAATTGGGATTGCGAAGGGATCTTCCGACAGTACTCATCTTCTTTGGCGGCCAGGGCTCAAGGTACATGGTCGACATCGCGCGGCGGCTGGATGCTGCAGCGACTCCCGTGAATATGATCGTAATCTGCGGTTGTCACAGAGCAGCCTACGAGGCGCTTTGCAAGTGGCGCTCACGCAAGCCCAAGCTGATCGTGGGATACACCGCCAAGGTCGCGGAATACATGAGGCTTGCAGATGTCATGGTAGGCAAGCCAGGCCCGATCTCCATCCATGAAGCCATAGCCTGCCGCATCCCGCTCGTGCTCATGGACAATCCGTCCATGCGCATACTTTTCGAATTACAACATCCGTTGGGCAGAGGAAAACGGTATCGCCAAACGGGTCCGGTCCCTGGCGGAAATTCCCGAGGCAGTAAATAAAATCCTGGCATCGGACCACTACCGTCGGAACGTGGCTCGCATAAACGTCGATGCCAATGCGTGCGTTGCTGCTTGTCTACGGCAATTGATGTAAGAGCGTTAGCGGTAGGATGGGTAGAGCGCCAGCGAAACCCATCGCTTTCTGGCTGAAAGGCGGTCTGCTTGGCTGGCTCCTTGAGCCGGCTTGGCTTGCCGGAATGCGACGAATGGGGATGCAGTCGCTCGCAGCGTTCAAATTCCTGGTTGAAAACGGGACCCTACAAAGGCGATCATTCCGGGCTTCCGATGGCTCCGACCACATACTAACGGCAAATGAATCAACCCAACGAAACGCCCAACGCTTCGCTGCACCGGACGGCAATTCCGCCGTGTTCCATAGCCGCCGGTGAACTTTGGCGTTGGGCATAAGGATACCTGCATGATTAGGCATCTCTCTATTGCACTGCTCGTGATTCCAGCGATTGCGCTCGCAGACAATCACCGCCCCGAGGACTGGCCAGAAGGCAGCGCGATGCACACGGGACGTTCCGCGCAAGTTAGTCTCGCCGCCGCTGATAAACGCCTCAATGAGATTTACCAGAAACTGCTTCGATCCATGCCGGCAGATGAGCCGGACAATTTCCCAAAAACAGCACTCATAGCGGCACAGCGGGCCTGGATCAAATTCAGAGATGCGGAGTGTGCCCTGGTCGGTGAAACCGAGGGAGGCGTGCGCATGTGGAAGTCAGCATTCGACACGGCGTGCCAGTCCCAGATGACGGAGGAACGCGTTGAACGGCTGGAGAAGCTTCTTACCGGCTATGAAAATTAGAGCGTTTTCCGAGTCGGTGTAAGGGATTCGGATATGTAGGTCGGCAATCCCTTGCCGACGTATCGGCTCGGCGAAGGGCGTTGTCGGAAGGGCAGCTCTGGCGCTCCCAGAGATGCCGTTTGCGATTGGAAGGGTCGCGACTAAAGCGACCGTTTGCGATTGGGAAGGGATTGCCGACCTACGTTCTCCCCTCCTGGCACGAATCCGTACACCGGGATGGAAAACGCTCTAAGTACATCCCATAAAGTTCTGCGGAAAGGGCGTACACTGGTGGCATGAAAGCCATCCTGATCCCCCCGTTGGGCAAAGCGCAACAGAGTGAGTTAGACACCCTGTATCGAAAGACCAAGGACCCACGACTCCGAACTCGTGCCCAGATGGTCTTGCTCTCGGCCGAGC
>Ga0196976_1000467_pt1 | contig 25533 bp, 21 predicted proteins | sample S3v_513CmetaG_FD_148644 | JGI IMG/M metagenome (GOLD analysis project Ga0196976, IMG submission 148644) | Soil microbial communities from Anza Borrego desert, Southern California, United States - S3+v_5-13C | ecosystem: Environmental > Terrestrial > Soil > Desert | place: USA: California...
CTCCGATCAGGGATACCCGCGGGAAGGGGCGTTATCAACAAGAAACCGGGTGGACTGGCGGGCGCTTGGGGCCGCGGGGCGCGGCCCGGTGCGATCGTCACGGTTCGTTCAACGCCGTCCGGCCAGGCTTCGGGATCGTGCGCCCATCGGGCTCGCCGCCGGGACCGCCCGGATCGCTCCGCACGGGACCCTCGGAGGGAGCCCAGAGCCCGCGCTCCCGATCGTCCTCGCCTGCGCCGGACACGCGCCCGCTGCGGGGCGGGACCTGCTGGGGCGCCGCCGGGGGACCCTCGGCTGGAGACCACGCTCGTTTGCCGTTCATCGTCTCCTCTGCATAAGACCGACTTCCTCGGCGGCAAGCCCGTGGCCAGCTTCGAAGGCGTGCAGGCCACCGTGGCCGCGCTCGCGCTGGTCTTGGGGGGAGGAGCGATCGGGCTCCTCCTGGCCGTGGCCTTCGGCGCCTGGCGCGCGGCGCGGCCGGGTGCCCGCGCGCTCGAGAAGCACCTGTGGGCCGTGTCGGAGGCGCTGGGCGATCCGGCCTTCCTCCTCGACGCGCGCGGCCGGATCGTCGCGGCGAGCCGGGCGGCGACCGCGCGGTTCGGGGACGACCTGTGGGGGCGCGGCATCGAGGAGGTCCTCGGGGCCCAGGCCGCCCTGCTCCTCCGCGGGGTCGCGCGCGGGCCGGCCGCGGCGCGGATCGACCTGGACGGCCGCCCCGCCGCGGCGAGCGCCGTGGTCGAGCGGCTCGCGTCCCGCCCGGCGCGCGATCTCGTCGTCCTCCGGATCGACCCCGCGCCTCGCCCGCCGCCGCTCCCGGCGCCGCGCGCCGCGCGCGTGGAGCTCGCGCCGCCGCAGCCCGCGCTCCGCGCGGGCCTCGCCACCCTCGCGGCCGCGCTCCTTCCTCCCGTCGAGCGGGCCTCCACCGCGGCGGGGCTCCTCCGGCTCTCGCTCCCGACGCTCCCCGCGCGCGGCGGCGCGCCCGGGCCCTCGCCGAGCGACGAGCTCCGGCGCCTCGAGGCGGAGCTCGCGGCGCTCGAGCGGCGGCTGCGATGGCTCCAGGCGTCGGGGCGGGAGCTCGCGGCGCCCGTCGCCTCGGTCGATCTCGCCGCCCTCGTGGCGGAGCTCGCCGGCAGCGCGCCGCACGGCCGCCGCCTGCGGACGCAGCTCACACCCGCGCGCGCCCTGGCCGACGCGGGCCGGCTCCGGACCGCGCTCCGCGAGATCCTGCGATCGGCCGGGGAGGCGCTCCCGGCGGGCGGCGAGCTCCTGGTGCGGGTGGCGGCGCGCTCGGGCGCGGCGGTGCTGGAGCTCGTGCCGGCGGCGGCGGCGGTCGAGGCCGCGGCGCTCGCGCGGACGCTCCTCGTCCCCGACGGGGGCGAGGTGGAGGTCGAGGCGCCGCCCGGCCGCGCGGGCGTGTGCCGCATCCTGCTGCCTGCGAGCTGAGCGGTCGGGCACGGGCACGGCGCGGGGAACCGTCGGCGGGACCCGCTTCCCAAGGACCCGCCCCCTCGTCTAGCATCCGCTCTGCACCGTTCTCCTCGGGAGGTAGCGCATCGTCCGCCTCGGCCACGTCAGCGATCTCCACCTGGCCGATCGCGCGCGATACCCGCGCCACGGGTTCACCGCGCGCGACTGCGAGCGCCACTCGGCCAAGCTCGCGCGCGGCCTGCTCGAGGCGCTCCAGGAGGTCGGCGTCGACCACCTGGTCGTGACCGGCGACCTCACGCTCTCGGGCGAGGCGCGCGAGCTCGAGCGCGCGGCGGAGCTGCTCGCGCCGTTCGCCGAGGCCCGGAAGCTCACGGTGGTCCCCGGCAACCACGACGTCTGGAGCGAGGACTCGGTCGAGACCGCCCGGTTCCTCCGCGCGATCGGGCCGGACGGGAACGGCATGAAGAAGGCTGCGCCGAGCTACCCGCACGTCGTGCCGCTCGGCGACGAGGTGGCGCTCGTCGCGCTCGACAGCGCGCGGTGGGGCGAGGACCCGTACTCCACCCCGGGCCGGCTGGGGTCGGAGCAGATCCGCGCGACCCGCGCCATCGTGCGCGAGCAGGTGAAGGCGGGGCGGGCCGTCCTCCTCGCGTTCCACCACCACGTCGTCCTCCCGCCCGAGCGGGTGCCGTCCGACGCGTACGTCGCCCGCATGCCGCTCGCGGACGCCGATCAGATCGTCCGCCTCGTGGCGGAGCTGCCGGTGGCGGCCGTGCTGCACGGCCATCGCCACACCGCCTTCCGCGTCGATCTCCCCGGCGCGGCGGGCCCCACCCCCGTGCTCTGCGCCGGCTCGGCGTCGCGGGTCGCCGACGAGCCGGTGCGGCGCGCGCGCGCCTACGTGTACGAGATCGACCGCACGGGCGTGCGGAGCGTCGAGGCCCTCGTGGCCGGGACGGAGTGAACCCATGAAGAAGGTGCTCCTCGTGGCCGCGCTCCTCGCGCTGGCCCTGACCGCGGGCGTGCTCGCATCGTCCGCGTTCCGCGAGCGCGGCGCGGCCGCGGCCGCGCAGGCCGAGCGGCTGCGGCTCCAGCGCGAGTTCTCGGAGCGCGCCGCGCTGCTCCGGGCGCTCCCGGTGGACGGGACGCTCTGGCGCGACGAGATGAACGTCCTGCTCCGCGGGTACGTCCAGTCGCTGGCGGAGGTGCGCAACCGCTACCCGGACGCGCCGGCGCCCGCCCGGCCCGAGGCGGACGCCAAGGGCAAGCAGGAGGAGAAGGCGCGCGCGCTGCGCGAGGAGTTCCAGCGGTACGCCGAGGGGCGGATGGCGCTCCTCTCCGGCGGCGCGTACGCGCCGCTCGCGTCGGCGGTGTCGGGAGGGCTCCGGCTCGACGTCCTCGCCGTCGAGCCGGGCGCGTCTCCGAGCGGCGGCCCCGGGCTCCGGGTCGACTTCGCGCTCTGGGGCACGCCGCGCCTCCTCGAGGTCGACCGGACCCGCGAGGGCACGGTGCGGCGCACGATCCTCCCGCTCGCGCTCAAGGCGCTCGAGTTCAAGTTCCTCGACGCGGGGGGCAAGCAGCTCGGCGGCATGGGCGGCGCGGGCGAGCCGGAGCAGAAGCTCGTCGATCCGGAGCGGTTCGTCCCGGACTTCCCGCCCGGGGTCCTCTGCGGCACGTGGTGGGTCGACCTCCTGCCGCGCGAGGCGGTCTCGACGGAGCTGCGCCTCGACGTCGAGGTCCGCGCGCCGAGCGGCGCCTCGATCCCGGCGTCCTTCACCGTGGCGCTGCCCGTCCAGGAGCCCTGGCGCATCCCGCCGGGCGCGAGCTACCAGGCCGAGGTCCGCGAGGCGCCGGCGGTGGGGCAGTAGGTGGTGGCCCGGAAGGGCGCCGTGGGAGGCGCAGGCGCAGGCGCGGCCAAGGCCCCGGGCAAGCCCCGGCGGCCGCGCGCGGCGAAGCCCGCGCCGCCCGCGCTCCCGGCGCCGCGCGGCGACGCTCCGCTGCACGAGCTCGGCCGCGACCCGCTCTCCGTCTTCCTGTTCGTCGCCCTGGTGCCCGACGAATCGCGCGCGCTCGTGAAGGAGCTCGGGCTCTCGGTCCCGGGCTTCCGGACGGAGGCGCTCTCGGACGTGCAGCGGTGCGACGTGCTCGCGGACGAGATCCGCGCGCGCCCCGAGGTGGGCGCGCGCGTGCTGGAGGTGCTGCGCAAGGCGTACGGGCGGATCGCGCTCCACACGGCGCCGCTCGACGCGGTCGCGGCGGACGATCTCCTCGGGATCACCGGGACGGACAACGGGCTCCCGCTGGCGCTGTGGCGCGTGCTCGCCGACCCGGCCCCGGCGGTCCGGGCCCGGGCGGTGCCGGTGCTGGACCAGCTCGCGAAGGAGTACTACGGGCCGCCCCCCGAGGGCGCCGACGAGGCGGAGCGGGCGCCCGCCGTGGACCCGGGCCGCGGCGAGGCCGCAGCGCTCGCGCGCGTGAAGGAGCTCGAGAAGGAGCTGGAGCGGGCCGAGGCGCGGGCGGAGAGCGCGCGCAAGAAGGGCGAGGAGCAGCGGGAGAAGCTCCAGGAGTGGCTGAAGGAGGCGCGCGCGCGCGCGGCCCAGGCGGTGGACGAGGCGGCGCGGGCCCGCGAGGCCCAGGCGGCGGCGCAGGCGGCGCGCGAACGGGCCGAGGCGGCGCTCGCGGCGGCGCAGGCGACGGACGCGGCCGCCGAGGCGCAGCGGGCGCGGGCGGCGCAGCACGAGCTCGAGGGCAAGGTGACGCGGCTCCAGGCGCAGCTCGAGCGGCAGGGCCTGCGGGCCACGGAGCTCGAGGCGGCGCTGGAGCGGGCCGAGGCGCGGGCGCGGAGCGCACCGGCCGCGACGGCGCCGGACGCGGCGCAGGGCGCCGAGCCCGAGGACGCCGCCGAGGCGGCGACCTGGCTCCGCCCGGTCTTCACGCGCGAGTTCTACGACTCGCTCGAGGGGTGGGACCAGCGCATCCAGCGGGCCGCCTTCAAGCAGGCGCACCTGCTCGCGCTCGATCACCGGCACCCGAGCCTGCGTGCGCTGCCGCTCGAGGGGCTCCCCGGGTACTACCGCGTCCGCGTCGCGACCGACGTCCGGCTCCTCTACCGGCGCGGGGAGCGCCAGAACGAGATCGAGATCCTGTCGCTGATCGATCGCGAGGATCTGGATCGCTACGTCCGGCAGGCCAAGACCCGCTGATGCGTGCCTGACCCGGAGGGGTCAGATCTGCCCCGAAGGGACGCAGGGTTATCGCGCAACCCGCACGGGGTGCGCGATGCGGGTTCGGGTGTAGAGTCAAGCCACTGACGCCAGGTGCAAGTGCCGCAAGTGCGGTCGGAGCGGGCTCCTCCCAGCCGGCACCGGGCGTGAAGGGGCGCACCCATGGAGCTGAGGCGCATGCTGAAGGAGTTCCCGGCCGAGGAGACCTCGAAGCTGCAGCGCGTGAGCGACACCCTCGCCTTCGCCGAGCGGCACCTCGTCTACCCCGACTACCGCGTCGTGGAGTCCGCAGGCACCGATCCCCTCGCCGTCATCGACGGCCAGGAAGTGGTCATGCTGGCGTGCAACGACTACCTCGGCCTCTCGCGGCACCCGAGCGTCGTCGAGGCGATCCACGCCGCCGCCGACGCGCACGGCTCGGGCCCGGGCGGAACCCGGATCATGTGCGGCAACGTCGCGATCCTCGAGACCCTGGACGCGAAGGTCGCCGAGTTCCTCGGGTGCGAGGACGCGATCACCTTCCCGACCGGCTACATGGCCAACCTGTCGGTGTTCCACGCGCTGCTCGACCCGTGGTTCGGCCTCTTCCCGTACCGGCGCGGCACGGCCACGGTGTTCGCCGACGCGCACAACCACGCCACGGTGCACGACGGGCTCCGGCTCTCGGACGCGAAGCGCGTCCTCTACAAGCACGACGACCTCGCCGACCTCGAGGCCAAGCTCGCGCAGCACGAGGGCAAGGGGCCGAAGATGATCGTGACCGAGGGCGTGTGGAGCGTCGAGGGGCGGCTCTCGCCGCTCCCGGAGGTGGTGGCCATCGCCCAGCGGCACGAGGCAATCCTCATGATCGACGACGCCCACGGCATCGGGGTGCTGGGGGAGCACGGCGGCGGGACGCTCGAGCACTTCGGGCTCACCGGGCGCGCGGACCTCGTCATGGGCTCGTTCGACAAGGCGCTGGGCGGGATGGGCGGCTTCCTCGCCGGCAAGAAGGACGTGATCCGCTGGTTCCGGATGGCGGCGCGGGCCTACGTCTTCTCGTCGGCGGTGCCGGCGATCATGGCGGCGGCGGGCATCGCCTCGATCGACGCGGCGCGCGACGGGAAGCTCCTGCGGCGGCGCCTCTGGCGCAACTCGGAGCTGCTGCGCCAGGGCCTCGGCGGGCTCGGGTTCCGGCTGTTCGGCGACGGGACGGCCCCCACGGTGCCGGTGTTCGTGGGGGAGGAGCACCTCGCGATGCGGTTCCAGCGGCGGCTGTTCGAGCTCGGCGTGTACGCCCCCGCGTTCCGCTGGCCGGCGACGCCGAAGGGCGAGGCGCGCATCCGCGTGACGCCGATGGCGAGCCACGAGACCGAGCACCTCGAGCGCGCGCTCGACGCCTTCCGCAAGGCGGGGCGGGAGCTCGGGCTCATCGGCTGAACGAGGCGTCCCGCCGGGCCGCGTCAGGCGTCCCGGGTCGCGTTGACGGCCCGGGCCTTCGAAGGCGAGAGCCGCTCGGCCGCCCGCGCCAGCGTGGCGAGGTCGAGCGGCTTCTGCAGGACGGGCTGCGGCTGGTGTGCGAAGAACTGCTGGACGGACTCCCGGTCCGCCCCGCCCGTGAGGAAGATGACGCGTCCGGCCAGGTGGGGGAGGTGCTCCTGCAGCGCGTGGTAGAGCGCCTCGCCCCCGCCGTCCGGCATCATCACGTCGCACAGGAGGAGGTCCGGCCGGCGGAGGTCCGCGAGCGCCAGCGCCTCCTCCACCGAGCCGGCCGGGAACACCTGGTAATACGGCTCGAGCAGGCGCCCGAGCGCGCGGAGGACGGCCGGATCGTCGTCGAGCAGCAAGAGCTTCCGCCCCTCGCCCGCGGGCGCCTGCGCGCCGGTCGTCCCGCCGGCGGAGGGCCGCACCGCCTCGTCCAGCTCCAGGATCGCGCGGGTGCCCTTCCCGGGCGTGCTCTCGACGCGGAGGCTGCCGCCCATGCTCAGGGTGAGGCCGCGCGAGACGGAGAGCCCGAGGCCCGTGCCCACGCCGAAGGGCTTGGTGGAGAAGAAGGGCTCGAAGATGCGGCGGAGCACGTCGTCGCTCATGCCCACGCCGTCGTCGTCCACGATCACCCGGACCCGTCCGCCCGCCGGGCGTTCGGCGCGGATCGAGACCCGGCCGCGCCGGCCCTCCGGGATGGCCTGGGCGCCGTTGACGACGAGGTTCGAGAGCACCTGGACGACGATCCGCTCCTGGCCGAGGGCGTACAGGTTCTCGTCCACGGTGAGGCCGACCGCGACCGTGTCCGGGGCGCGGGCGCGCGCCATGGCCGCGGCCTCCCGCGCGCAGGACGCGACCGAGACCGGCTCGAGCGGGATCTTGTTGGCGGCGAGGCGGCCGGCGTCGAGGAGCTGGCGCACGATCCCGGCGATCCGGTCCACGGCGGTGATGCACTCGCGGATGCAGTCGCGCCCGTCCGGCGGGAGCCCGCCCTGATCGAGGCTCTCCTCGAGGTACTTGAGGTTGGCGCTCACCACGGCCGCGGGGTTGTTCACCTCGTGGGCGACGCCGGTCGAGAACTGCCCCAGCGCCGCCAGCTTCTCGGCCTCGTGGAGCGCGTCCTGCGCCTGCGTGAGCTGCCGGGTCCGCTCGTCGACGAGCTTCTGGAGCCCGGTGCGGAGCTCGGCGAGCGCGCGGGCGTCCTCCGCGAAGCGGGAGGTGAGCGAGTAGCCGACCACGCCCACGGGGACCACGAAGCCGAGATCCACGAGGTAGGGCCCCGCGTAGATCCCCATGGCGATGAACGTGTCGTGGGCGGCGAGCGCGAAGAAGGTCGCGAGGGCGACGAACTGGATGAAGGCGTAGCGGGAGCGCCGGCGCCAGGCGACGAAGAACCGCGCGGCGACGAACGCGAGCGTGGCGACCGAGAGCCCGAGGACGAGCTCGCCGACGAGCGTCGCCTGGGGGACCACGTACGTGATGCCGAGCGGCTCGAAGGTGCTGCGGAGCAGGGGGGGCCGGTAGACGACGTCGGGCACGAGGCCGATGACGCCGAGCGCGACGAGCACGCCGGCGAGGACGAGCTCCCACCGGCGCGCGGGCGTGCCGGCCTGGCCGCGCGAGTACATGAGCCACGCCGCCGAGTGCACCGGGACGACGAGGAGCTGGGCGCGCGAGGCCGCGAGCACGAGCGCGTCCGAGGACGCCAGCGTGATGGGGACGTTCAGGATCGAGTAGGCGGCGATCGCGAACGCGACGCCCGAGAACCACCGCTGGTCGCTCCAGCCCGGTGCGCGCGCGAAGCGGTGGTTGAGGACGGCCACGTAGATGGCCAGGGCGGCGGAGGTGATTGCGATTGCGGTGGTGAAGGTCATCGGGGGAGCTTCCAGCGGCCCTTCACCTTTAGCATTGCGAGCGCGGAGAAAAACAGCCCGCACCCGAGCGACCCGTGATGCACCCGGCCAAACGGCGACCTCGGGTCGCCCGCGACTCTGGACGGGGGGAGCACCTGGGGGACGAGGGGAGGGGCCGCGCGCACCTTTCCGTCTGCGACCCAGCGTCCGGCAATCGCGCGCCGCAGTGCGGTGGAGCGGTCATTGGCCGTACGCCGAGCCTTGGGGGAGCGGTGCCGTGCGCGGCCGGCCGGCTCCGCCGCGGCACCGACGCGGAGAAGGATTGCTCGGCGCGCACAGGCAATCGGAGCCGCGCGCGGAGGATGCTCGGGGCGTTCGCCGCTGCGGCCAAACTCGCATGGCCTCGGCGGCGGGCGCGCGCGAGGGCGGCGGGAGCGTGAGTGAGGCGGGTGCTCGAGCGCGGCGGGGGTGGGGTGAGCAGACGGCGAATTACGTGAGCTTTCGATACACGCCGACCACGACGCCGAGGATCATCGTGTTCTTGAAGTCCGCTTCGCGCACGTAGATGGGCGCCATGCGCGGGTTCGAGGGCTGAAAGCGGACCCGATCGCCCTCGAAGTAGACGCGCTTCACGGTCGCCTCGTCGTCGATCATCGCGACGACGATCTCGCCGTCCTGCGCGTGGAGCTGCTTCTTCACGAACACGTAGTCGCCGGGCAGGATGCCGTCGCCGATCATCGAGTCGCCCTGCACGCGCAGGCCGTACACCTTCTTGTTCGTGCCGAGCAGGAACGAGTCGACCTGGACGGTGTCCTCGACGCGCTCCTGGGCGAGGATGGGCTGGCCGGCGGCGACGCGGCCGACGATCGGGATCTCGACGAGGTGCGACCCCGGCCGGGCGTTCCCGGGCCGGAGGGGGATGACGTTGTTCCCGCCGCGCGGCTCGCCCCCGAGCGCCTCGCGGGCGGCGCCGGTCGGGATGAGCGCCCGGGACTTCACCGGATCGCGGGTGAGGTACCCTTTGCGCTCGAGCGCCTTCAGGTGATCGTTGACCCCGTTCGTGGAACGGATGTCCAGGGCCTCGCCGATCTCCCGGATGGTCGGAGGGTAGCCACACTCCTCGATCTGGCGGGCAATGAAGCGGAGCACCTCGAGCTGGCGGTCGGTGAGGGCGTGCATGCAGCCTCCGGGTCGGCGGGACGGCTGAACATCGGTATACTGGCTCGCCGTTCAGAATTCAAGAAATCGCCCGGTACCGTTGCGGGTGTGGGGGACCGCCGGTAGGGTCCGCGCCGTGAGCGCCCCTTCCCCGAGCCTTCTTGCCGCGCACGAGCCGCCCGAGGCGCACGGGGCCATCCCGACGCTCGGCGAGTCCCTCCGGCTCGCCGCCGCGGCGTTCCGGCAGGAGGCGTGGCTCGCTCCCCTCGGGCTGCTCGTGACGGGGGCGCGGCGGATGGCGGGGTGGCCTGCGCTCTGGGCGGCGTGGATCCTCGCGTGGCGCGCGGCGGCGTCCGCCGCGGCGCAGGAGCCGGGCTCGCTCCTCGCGCCGGTGGAGGGCGCCCTCGCCATGATCGCGACGCCGCGGTTCCTGGGAGTCGTCGGCGGGCTCTGGCTCGCCGGCGCGCTCCTCGCGGCCGCGCTGCGGCTCGCCTGGATCGCGGGCGCGGTGCCGGCGCTCGGCGCGGCGATGGCGGGTCGCCCGCGCGGGACGGCCTGGTTCGTCGAGGGCGTCGCGGAGGGGTTCGGCCGGGTGCTGCCCGCCGCCGTGCTCGGGCTCGTGCTCGAGCTCACGGGGACGTTCTTCTCGGCCGCGCTGGTGCTCGCGTCGGCGCTGCTCCTCGGAAACCAGGGTTCGCCCGGAACCGCCGCGGTGTTCGGGCTCGCCGCCGCGACCGCGCTCGCCCTCGTCGTCGCGCTCGCCGTGCCCCTCGCCCTCTCCACCGCCGCGGACGCGCTCGTCGCCCGCGCGGCGCTCCTGCGAGAGGCCGCGGCCCCGTCGCTCGCCGCCGTCGTGCGCCGGTTCCTCGCGCGCCCGGGCACGTTCCTCGTGGGCGCGATGCTCTTCGGGGCGATCGGGATGGCGGTCCAGCTCGCGGTCTCCGCGTTCGGCGGGATCACGACCGGGTTCGCGGTCGAGGCCCCCGCGCTCCTGCGGCTCGGCCCCGAGCTCATGATCGGCGCGCTGGCCGCGCTCCTCGCCGGCGTGATCGATCTCGTCTGGCTCGGCACGCTCGCCGTGCTCTCGAGCGGCGAGGCCCGGGGCTGAGCCCGAGCCCCCTCGGCGGCGCGCGCGGGGTCCCGCCCCGACCCGTCAGCGGCGGAGCCACCGCCGGAGCGAGATCTTCCTCCAGCGCAGCGTGAACGCGTGGTAGCCGGCGGCGGCGAGCGAGAGGAGCGCGCCGCTCACGAAGGCCGCGGCGGCGAGCAGGCCCGAGCCGTGGCCGGCGAGGACGAGGAAGCCGCCGAGCGTGAACGCCGCGGCGAGCGACCCGAGCATGATCATGACGCCGAGCGCCCGGACGTGGCCGCCGAGGCGGTCGAGCGACTCCGAGCTGACCGCCACCCGGAACTTCCCGCTCTCGAGGTCCTGGAGGATCTGCGCGAGCTGGAGGGGCAGGTCCTCGGCGAGCGACTGGAGCTTGAGGAGCGAGCGCATCACCACCGTCGAGGCGTCGCCGGGGTTGAAGCGGGCGAGGAGCAGCTCCTTCGCGTAGGGCAGGCCGACGTCGAGCACGTCGAGCTTCGGGTGGAGCCGCCGGATGATCCCCTCGATCGTCATCGCCGCCTTGGCGAGCGTCGCGTACTGCTTCGGGATGCGGATCTTGTGCCGGACCGCCAGGTCGAGCAGGTCGCGGAGCAGGGTGGACGTCCGGATCTGGTCCAGCTTGAGGCCCAGGTAGCGGTCGAGGATGCCGTTCACGTCCTCGCGGAGCGCGGTGAGCGAGGTGTGCGACTCGGCCACGCCGATGCGCGCCAGCACGCGGGCGACCGTCTCGGGGTCGCGCAGCGCCACGGCGACCATGAGCGTGACGAGCGCCTCCTGCTGGCCGCGGGAGAGCCGCCCCACGAGGCCGAAGTCGATGAGCGCGATCCGGTTGTCCGGGAGGACGAGGATGTTCCCCGGGTGCGGGTCGCCGTGGAAGAGCCCGTCCTCGAAGAGCTGTCGGAACGAGCCCTCGATGACGTTCTTCGCGACCGCCTCGGTGTCGTAGCCCGCGGCGGCGGTGACCTCGGAGACCTTCACCCCCTCGACGTAGTCGAGGGTGAGGACGGTGGCGCACGAGAGCGCCGGGTGGACGCGCGGGATGACGACGAAGTCGCGGCCGGCCGAGGCGTCCGCCATGAGCTGCGCGTTCCGGGCCTCGTGGGTGAAGTCGAGCTCCTCGTGGATGGTCCGATCGAACTCCTCGACGACGCCCGTGGGCGTCGTGACGCCGGTCTCCTCGACCACCGCCTCGAGCAGCCCGGCGAGCTCGTACAGGAGCGAGAGGTCGGCCTCGATCCGTTCGCGGGCGCGCGGGCGGAGCACCTTCACGACCACCTGCTCGCCGGCCGGCGTCACCGCCCGGTGGACCTGGGCGATGGAGGCGCTCGCGAGGGGCCGCTCCTCCAGGGTGGAGAAGAGCTCCTCGACGGGGTGCCCGAGCCCGCGCTCGATCTCGCGCCGGACCTCGGCGAGCGGCATCGGGGGGCAGTCGTCCTGGAGGACCGCGAGCTCGTCGACCCAGTGCGCGGGCAGGAGGTCCGGGCGCGACGAGAGGATCTGGCCGAGCTTGATGAACGTCGGCCCGAGGTCGGCGAGGAGCTGCCGGAAGCGGGAGGCGGTCGCCTTGTCGGGCGAGGGGAGCGGCTGGCCGGGCGGCGGCGCCTCGCGGCCGAGCACGTCGCGCAGGCGCATGCGCTCGAGGTACGCGCCGAACCCGTGGCGCACCATCGCCGCCGCGATCTGGCGGAGGCGGTTCAGATCCTGGAGGGCCCTCCCGAGCATCCGCGACCGACTGTAGCACCCGGATCTCGGTGCTGCCATTCGCGCGGCGCCAGCCCGCTGGCGGGCGCAAGCGTTTGCCGCGCCTCGCGCGGCGCCGGCCCCGCGAAACGTCTCCCCGATGCCCGATCTTCACGTTACAGTCCCGCGCCTCATCTCAGCCGGAGGAAGCCCTCATGAAGCGCATGACGTCCTGGTCCTGGGTGCTCGGCCTCGCCGCGGCGGCGGCACTCGCCGCGTGCGGCGGCGGCGGCGGCGGATCCCCCTACGGCGATCGGACGCCGGTCGACTTCACGAGCGTCTACCCCGAGGGCAGCCCGGTCGCGGTCCACGGGAGCCTGTCGGTGGACGGCAACCAGCTCGAGGACGAGCACGGGGACCCGGTGCAGCTCCGCGGCGTGGGCTCGTACGGCCTCCAGTGGAAGCCGCAGTTCATGAACGCGACGGCCCTCACGTACATGCGCCAGGCGTGGGGCGTGAGCGTGACCCGCGCCGCGATGTACGTGGACGAGGGCGGGTTCAAGGCGATGCCCAAGGCGATGGTCGAGCGGGTCGAGGACACGATCGCTGCCGCCGCCGCGGCCGGCGTGTACGTGCTCATCGACTGGCACATCCTCACGCCCGGCGATCCGCAGGTGCACGCCGACGACGCCGAGGAGTTCTTCGACTACATGTCCGCGAAGTACGGGGCCAACCCGCACGTGATCTTCGAGATCGCGAACGAGCCCAACCGTGTCACCTGGACGGAGACGGTGAAGCCGTACTCGCTCCGCATCATCCCGGCAATCCGCAGGAACGCGCCCGACTCGATCATCGTCGTGGGGACGCCGAACTGGAGCCAGCTCCTCTCGGGCTCCGGGAACGAGGCGGCGGCGCTCGATCCCATCGAGGATCCCGTCACATCGTATACGCTCGACGGGACCGAGCACACGGCCACGAATCTCATGTACACGGCACACTTCTACGCGGGCACGCACGGGCAGTGGCTCCGCGATCGCATCACCGCCGCCCGTGCCGCGAACCTCGCTGTCTTCGTGACCGAGTGGGGGACGACCAACGCCACGGGCGGCGGCTCGATCTACGAGTCCGAGACGCGCACCTGGATCGACTTCCTCAACGCGGCGGGCGTGAGCTGGTGCAACTGGCACCTCTCGGATCAGAACGAGGGATCGGCCCTGCTCGTGCCCGGGGCGTCGAGGACGGGGCCGTGGGACGCGGACGATCTCACGCCATCGGGCGAGCTGGTGGTGGAGCTGCTCCAGGCCGCCATGAACTGAGGGTCACCGGAGCGCGGCCACGCAGGCGGCGACGCGCCCTTCGCGATCGTGCCGCACCGGCACGGCCCCGCGGAGCGCGTTCGCGACGAAGACGCCCTCCGCGGCGTCGAGATCATCGAGGCCGACGCTCCGCTCCTCGGCGAGCCCGGCCTCGAGCAGCACCCGCCGCGCGACGCCGGGCAGGGCGCCGTCCGCGATGGGTGGCGTGACGACCCGGCCGTCGAGGACGAGGAAGAGGTTGGTCCGCCCGCCGTCCGCGAGCCGGCCGCGCTCGTTCCGCGCGACGACGTCGAACAGCCCGCGCTCCTCGGCCTCGCGCTGCAGGAGCCGGTTCTCGAGGTAGCTCAGCGTCTTGAACCGGCACGTCGCGCTCCCGGCGAGCCGCACGGCGGACGCGGCCACCGCGATCCGCGCGGGGACCTCGGGCGCCGGCGGCGCGCGCCCCCAGCGGGCGCGGAGCAGGCCGTCGGCGGCGACGAGGTGCAGGACGCCGGCCCGCAGCGCGCCGAGCGGCGCCGCGAGCCGGGCCGCGAGCGCGTCGGGCCCGGGCGGCGGCGCGAGCCCGAGGAACGCGCACCCGGCGGCGAGGCGCTCGAGGTGGAGCGGGAGCCACCGGGCGGCGCCGTCCTGGACGCGGACGGTCTCGAACAGGCCGTAGCCGTGGCGGGCGTCGGAGCGGCCGAGGTCCACGCTCCAGGCCGCGGGGTCGACGGTCAGGACAAGCATCGGGTGAGGGACCTCGCCTTGTGCACGGTCTCCTGATACTCCGCGGCGGGGTCGGAGTCCCACGTCACGGCGCCACCCACCCCGAAGGCGAGCTCGCCCGGGACGGCGAACGCGGTCCGGATCGGCAGGGCGAGGTCGAGCTGCCCGAGGTCGTGGCGCAGCCAGCCGAGCGCGCCGCAGTACGGTCCGCGCCCGAACGGCTCGAGCTCCCGGATGAGCGCCATCGCCGCGAGCTTCGGGCAGCCCGTGACCGAGCCGCCCGGGAAGGTCGCGCGCAGGAGCCCCTCGAGCGTGAGCCCCGGCGGCACGCGGGCGCGCACGGTCGCCACGAGGTGGTGCACGCTCGCGTAGCTCTCGAGCTCCGGGAAGGGATCGACCGTGACCTCGCCGAGCGGCGCGACGCGGCCGAGATCGTTCCGGAGCAGATCGACGATCATCGTGAGCTCGGCCCGGTCCTTCTCGCTCGCGAGGAGCGCCTGCGCCTCGCGCACGTCCGCGGCCGGATCGTCGCGGCGCGGCGCGGTGCCCTTGATCGGGCGCGCCTCGAGCCGGCCGGCGTCCACGCGCAGGAACCGCTCCGGGCTCGCGGAGACGATCGTGCACTCGGGATCGGCGAGGAGCGCGCCGAAGGGGGCCGGATCGAGCGCCACGAGGCGGCGCGCGAAGGTCCGCAGGTCGCCCGCGAACGACCAGCGCTCGAGGCGGGCCAGGTTCACCTGGTACACGTCCCCGGCGGCGATGGCGGCGCGGATGCGCTCCACCTTCCCGGCGTACGCCGCGGGCGGCTCCTCGTCCGGGCGCCGCGCCGCGGTGAACGCCCCGCCCGCGAGGAGGTTCGGCCGGTCGTCGCGGTCGTCGGGGCCGGTCCGCACCGCGGCGTGGAGGAGCCCCGTGGCCCGATCGTAGACGCGGACCTCGCGGTGGAGCGTGAACCGGAGATCGGGGACGGGGAAGGGCGGCGGCCGGGGCGGGCCGAGGCGCGGCAGGAGCGCGTGGCCGAGCCCGTAGCTCGCGAACCCGACGAGGTCGGGCTGGATGGGCGGGACCGGGCCGCTCCGCTCGAACCGGAGGGCGGGGAGGGGGAGGGCGCCGAACGTCGCGAGCGCTCCCTGGGCGAGCACGAGGAAGCGGCCCCGCCCGTGCAGGAACGCGAACGGGCGGTGATCGAGGAGGGCGAAGAGGTCGGACTCGGAGAGGTCCACCCGCGTGGCGGTCCAGCGTTCGGAGACGTGGAGCGGGGCGGGTGGCGCGAGCGGAATCCTCGAGCGGCGCTCGGGCTCGGGCTCGTTCACGGGGTCACGCCCGCGAGACGGGGCCGCTCACGATGGGCAGGCTCCGCCGGCGCCGCTCGTCGGCGCGCTCGTTCCAGGTCGCCTCGGCGGGCGCCTGGCCCTCGAACCCCCACGGGCGCTCCGTGTCGGGCGGCCGGAGCCGGAGGCCCTGCGCCTCGACCATGTTCACGGTGAGCTCGGGGGACCGGCCGGCGCTCGTGAGGTAGTTGCCGACCATCGTGCCGTTCGCGCCGGCGCGGAAGATGAGGTGCTGCTTGTCCCCCAGGTTGAGCTCGCGGCCGCCCATCACGAAGATGTGCGCCGCCGGCATCATGAGCCGGAAGACCGCCACCGCGGCGAGGCACTCCTCGGCGGTGATCGCCTTCACGTGCGCCATCGGCGTGCCGGGGCGGGGGTTGAGGAAGTTGATCGGAACGCAGTGGACGCCGAGCTCGCGGATGGTCTCGGCGAGCTCGACGCGCTGCTCCGGCGTCTCGCCCATCCCGAGGATGCCGCCGGAGCAGAGCTGGAGGCCGAGGCGCTTCGCGGCGCGGATGGTCTCGAGCTGCTCGTCGTAGGTGTGCGTCGTGCAGACCTGGTGGAAGAACGACCGCGCCGACTCGAGGTTGTGGTGGTAGTGCATGAGCCCGGCGGCCTTGAGCCGGGCGAGCTCGGGCTCGCGCATGAGGCCCAGCGAGGCGCAGGGCTCGACGGCGGTCTCGGCGCGGATCCTCCGTACCCCCTCCTCGACGCGGCGGAGCTCGCTCTCCCGGGACATCCGCGTCCCGCTCGCGACGATCGAGAACTCGCGGGCGCCGGCCTGCTCGGCCTTCCTCGCCTGGGCGGCCATCTCCTCGGGCGCGATGAGGGGGTAGACCGGCGCGTCGGCCTGCTCGAACCGGGCGGACTGCGAGCAGAAGGAGCAGTCCTCCGCGCAGTTGCCGCTCTTCGCGTTGGTGATCGCGCAGAGCGAGACGTCGTCGCCGTGCACGGCCCGCCGGACCGCCTCGGCCCGATCGAGCAGGGCCTCGAGCTCGGCGCCGCTCGTATGGTGGATGAGGCGCCGGGCCTCGTCGGCCGAGATCGGCTCCATGCCGGGGGGGACGGGGCGAAGCGGGTGGTCGTGCATGGCGCGGCACCCTACCATCCACGTCGGATTCGTCAACCGTCGAACCGGAGCCTGGTTTACAATGCCCGGCGAGACCCAAGTGCCCGCAGACACGACCCATTCAGGCTCATCCTCCGCCGTCTTCGTCGCCGGGACCCAGACCGAGGTCGGCAAGACGTTCGTCTCGGCCGTGCTCCTCGTCGCGCTCCGCCGCGCCGGGATCCCGGCGCGCTACTACAAGCCGGTCCTCACCGGCGGTGCACCCGGCGACGGCGCGAGCGACCCCGATCTCGTCGCCGCGGCGGCGGGGCTCCCGGACGACCCGCGGACGATGGCGGGCGTCTGGTTCTCGGAGCCCGCGTCGCCGCACTTCGCGGCCCGGCTGGAGGGGCGCACCGTCGATCCCGCCGCCCTCGCCGCCGAGGCGCGGCGCCGGGCGAGCCTGGGCCCGCTCGTCGTCGAGGGCTGCGGCGGGCTCGCCGTGCCGCTCACGGAGGGCGGGTTCCTCGTCTCGGATCTCGCCGCCGCGATCGGCGCGCCCGTCGTGCTCGTCGCCCGCACGCGGCTCGGGGCGATCCACGAGACCCTCGTCACGCTCGAGCACGCGCGCGCGAAGCGGCTCGCGCTCGCCGGGATCGTCTGGAACGGCTTCGAGGGGGCTGCGCGCGAGGAGGACACCATGGCCACGGTCGAGCGGCTCTCGGGCGTGCCGCGGCTCGCCGTGCTGCCGCGGGTCGCGGGCGCGGCCAGCCTGGAGCGGGCGGTCGCGCAAATCGACGCCGGCGCCTTCTGGCGGGCTGCGGTGGGGCGGGCGGCGTGAACGACGCGGCCCGGGCGCAGCTCGAGGCAGGGCTCGCGGAGCTCGCCGCGAAGGGGCTCCGCCGTTCGATCCGCGCCTTCTCGACGCCCCAGGCGCCGCGCGCGGTCGTGGACGGGCGGGAGCTGCTCGTCCTGGCGAGCAACTCGTACCTCGGGCTCTCGGACGACCCGCGAGTCCTCGAGGCGGGCCGGGCGGCGCTCTCGCGGTACGGCGCCGGCGCGGGCGGGTCGAGGCTCACCACCGGCGGGTACGACGTCCACGCCGCGCTCGAGGCGGAGGCCGCCGCGCTGAAGAGGAAGGGCGCGGCGCTCCTCTACGGCACCGGCTACCTCGCGAACCTCGGCGTCCTCACCGGGCTCGCGGGGCCGGGCTGGGCCGTCTTCACCGACAAGCTCAACCACGCCTCGATCGTCGACGGGTGCCGCCTCTCCGGCGCCGAGCTCGTGCCGTACCGGCACGCGGATCCCGAGGACCTGGACCGGAAGGCGGCCCGGTTCGTCGGCCGTCCGGGCCTCCTCGTCACCGACGGCGTCTTCAGCATGGACGGCGACGTCGCGCCGCTCGCCGCGCTGGCGGCGGTCGCGCGGCGGCGCGGGTTCGTGACGGTGCTCGACGACGCCCACGGCTCGGGCGTGCTCGGGCCGGAGGGGGCCGGCTCCGCGGCCGCGGCCGGGGTGACGGACGGGTGGGACGTGATCGTCTGCACGTTCGGCAAGGCCTTCGCGAGCCAGGGGGCGGCCGCGTGCGCGGAGCCCCTCGTCGTCGAGTGGCTGCGGAACCGATCCCGGCCGTTCGTCTACTCGACGGCGCTCCCGCCGCACTCCGCGGCGATGGCGCTCGAGGCGATCCGGATCGCGCGGCGCGAGGAGGGCCGGCGGGAGAGGCTCCGCGCCGCCTCGCGCCTCCTGCGGGCGCGGCTCCGGGCCGCCGGGCTCGAGGTGCCGGACGCCGAGACGCCGATCGTGCCGGTGATCGTCGGGGAGGCCGACGCCGCCGTCGCGGCGAGCGCGCGGCTCCTCGCCGAGGGGATCTACGTGCCCGCGATCCGTCCACCCACGGTGAAGCAGGGCACGAGCCGGCTGCGGCTCTCGCTCATGGCGACGCACGACGAGGCCGACCTCGCCTGGGCGGCCGAGGCGGTGGTGCGCGCGGTCCGGAGCGGCGCGGAGGCGGCGCGGTGAGCGTCCTCCTCCTCCCGGGCTGGGGCGCCGGCCCCGAGCTGCTCACGCCCCTCGTCCCCCCGGGCGCGCGCGCCGCGGCCGCGGACTGGGACGCGGCGCGCGGGCCGGAGGAGCTGGTCCCGCTCGCGCTCGGAGCGGCCGGGCGGCTCGATGGCAGGCTGGTCGTCGTGGCGTGGTCGCTCGGCGCCATGGTCGCGCTGGAGGCGCTGCCGGCGCTCGCGGGCCGCCTCGCGGCGCTCCACCTCGTCGCGCCGTGCCTCCGGTTCACCGACGCCTGGCCCTCGCGGGTCCTCGCCCGGATGCGCCGCCGGTGCGTGGAGGACCCCGCCGGCGTGCTCGCGGCCTTCGCCGGGTCCATGGCCGCTCCGGGCGAGCCCGCGCCGGCGCTCGGGATCGACCGCCCGCCGGCCGCGCTCGCGGCCGGCCTCGATTACCTCGCCAGGCGCGCCCTCGCGCGGCCGGCGCCGGTCCCCCGGTGCCGGGTCCGGATCGTCCACGGCGCCGCCGACTCGGTCGTGCCGGCCCACCTGTCCGCGCCGATCGCCGAGGCGCTCGGCGCGGAGCGGCTCGTCGTCGCCGGCGCGGGGCACGCGCCGCAGCTCACGCGCGCAGCGCAGTGCGCGGCGTTCCTGGGGGTCGAGGCGGACCATGCTCCTCGATAAGGCCCTGCTCGCGCGCCGGTTCGGCCGCGCCGCCCCGCGCTATCTGCGCCACGCGCGCGTCCAGGAGCAGGCCGCGGGCGCGCTGCTGCGCGCGGTCCTCCTGCGCCGGCCCGCGGAGCCCGTCGCGCGGCTCCTCGACGTCGGCTGCGGGACGGGGCTCTCGACCGCGCTCCTCCTCGAGGCCTTCCCGGGCGCGCACGCGCTCGCGCTCGATCTCGCGCCGGGGATGATCGACGAGGCGCGGCGCCGGCTCCGCGGCAAGCCGGTCTCGTTCACCGTCGCCGACGTCGAGGCGGGGGTCCCCGCGGGCCCGTTCGAGCTCGTGGCGTCCAGCATGGCGCTCCAGTGGACCCTCGACCCCGCCGCGGTCCTCCGCGCCGCCGCGGGGCGGCTCACGGCGGGCGGCCTCCTCGCGGTGGCGGTGCCGGTCGAGGGGACGCTGCGGGAGCTGCGGGAGGCGTACGCGGCCGCGGCGGACGCGCTCGCGCTGCCGGCCTGGCGGCACCCGGGCCTCGCCTTCCACCCGGCGGCGCTCTGGGCCGCGTGGGCCCGCGCCGCCTTCGCCGAGGTCGAGGTGGAGGAGCTCGAGCTCGAGGAGCGTCACGCCGACGCGCGGGCGGCGCTCGAGTCGGTCCGCGGCGTCGGGGCGAGCGACTGCGGGGGAGCGCCCGGGCCGGCGGCGCTCCGGCTCCTGCGGCACGCGCTCGCCGCGTGGGACGCGCGCTTCGCGCGGCACGGGAGCGTGGCGGCCACCTGGCGCATCGCCATCCTCACCGCGCGCGGGCCGAGGAGCCTCCCGTGACCACCCACTGGCAGCGGCGGGACCTCGCCCACGTCTGGCACCCGTGCTCGCAGATGAAGGACTACGAGGACTTCCCGCCCATCGTCGTCGAGCGCGGGGAGGGCGCCTGGCTCGTCGCCGAGGACGGCACGCGCTACCTCGACGCGGTCTCGAGCTGGTGGACCAACCTGCACGGCCACGGCAACGCGCGGATCGCGGCGGCGATCGCCCGGCAGGCGGCGGCCCTCGAGCACGTCATCTTCGCGAACTTCACGCACAAGCCGGCCATCCGGCTGGCCGAGGAGCTGTGCGCGCTCCTCCCGCCCGGGCTCGCCCGCGTGTTCTTCGCGGACAACGGGAGCGCCGCGGTCGAGGTCGCGCTCAAGATGTCGTTCCAGCACCACCAGCAGCAGGGCCAGGTGCGCCGCCGGCGGTTCGCCTCGCTCGCCGGCGCCTACCACGGCGAGACCCTGGGCGCGCTCGCCACCGGCGACCTCGACCTCTACAGCGCCGTGTTCCGGCCTTTGATGATGGACACGCTGCGCGTGCCCGGGCCCGACTGCTACCGCTGCCCGGTCGGCAAGACGCGGGACACGTGCGCGGCCGAGTGCTTCGGGCCGATGGAGCAGGCGCTCGAGGAGCACGGCGACACGCTCTGCGCCGTCATCGTCGAGCCGCTCGTCCAGTGCGCGGCCGGGATGCGGATCTACCCGCCGGTCTACCTGCGCCGCCTCCGCGAGGCCACCGCGCGGCGCGGGGTCCACCTCGTCGCCGACGAGATCGCGGTCGGGTTCGGCCGCACCGGCCGGATGTTCGCGCTCGAGCACGCCGGGATCGTGCCGGACCTCGTCTGCCTGTCGAAGGGGATCACGGGCGGGTTCCTGCCGCTCTCCGCCGTCGTCACGAACGAGGAGATCTACCGGTCCTTCTACGCGGACTACGTGGAGCTGAAGGCGTTCATGCACAGCCACAGCTACACGGGGAACCCCATCGCCTGCGCGGCGGCGCTCGAGAACCTCGCGATCTTCCGGGAGGAGGGCGTGCTCGCCCGCGTGGCGGCGCGCGGGGCGACGCTGGCGCGGCTCGCGCGGGAGGCGTTCGCAGGGCTCGACTTCGTCGGGGAGTACCGTCAGCTCGGGCTCGTGGGGGCGGTGGAGCTCGTCGAGGATCGCGCCGCCCGCCGCGGCTTCGACTGGCGGCTCCGGGCGGGGTACCGCGCCTACCGCCGGGCCCTGGCGCGCGGCGTCCTGCTGCGCCCGCTCGGCAACGTCCTCTACTTCATGCCCCCATACTGCGTGACAGACGCCGAGCTGGGGCGGATGGTCGAGGTCGCCCGGGATTGCGCGATCGAGACGGTGGACGCGCTCCGGGCCGGCGCCCTGTAAAGCAATTCAGCAATCGATCGTTTTGTCGCTGCGACGCCCCATCAGGACGTCGCCCGGCAGGCCCCCGGCCCTCCAAGTAACCCGCCGCTTCCCCGCTTCTGAAACGTAGCAGGAACGTTGCACCGAGGATCTTCGCGACCGGGCGGACCTGCCGGTCCGGGCCCGCGCGCGATGCCCCTTTGCCCGTGTCATTCAACATGGAGTGAAACCATGACGAGAATGCTTCGCACCCCGCTGCTCCTCGCGGCCTCGCTCGTGCTGGCTCCGGGCGGCGCCCTCGCCCACGGCCTCATGACCGATCCGCCCTCCCGCAACGCGCGCTGCGGCATGACGATCAAGCCCGACCAGGCGGCGGGCACGATCTGCAACGAGGCGTTCCGCGCGCCGGGCGTCGATCCGAACACCGGCTACAACTTCATGAGCGTGCTCACCCACACGACGGGCTACGCCGGCGTGGGCGCGCGCACCAACGTCTGCTCCTTCAACGCGGAGCCCTGGAGCGGCGCCGCCACCCCGTGGGACCAGCCGATCAACTGGCCGACGGCGTCGATCAGCTCGGGTCCGCTCAACATCACCTGGAACATCTCCTGGGGTCCGCACTTCGACGACACCCAGGAGTTCCGGTACTGGATCACGAAGCCCGACTTCGTCTACACGGTCGGCCGGCCGCTCTCCTTCAGCGACTTCGAGTCGCAGCCGTTCTGTTACCTCACCTACAGCGACGCGAACCCGTCCGGGAACCCGAACGTCGTCCCGAACAAGGGCGCGGCGACCTTCCTCACGAAGTGCAACGTCCCGGCGCGCTCCGGCCGGCACGTCATCTACGGTGAGTGGGGCCGCAACTACTTCACCTACGAGCGGTTCCACGGCTGCATCGACGTGTCCTTCGGCGGCGGCCAGACGCCCACCAGCTACACGCTGGGCGTGACGAAGTCGGGCACCGGCAGCGGCACCGTCACGTCGAGCCCGGCCGGCGTCAACTGCGGCGCCACCTGCTCCGCCAGCTTCACGAGCGGCACCAGCGTGGTGCTGTCGGCCGCCGCGGCGGCGGGCTCCACGTTCGCGGGCTGGAGCGGCGCCTGCACCGGCACGGCCGCGACCTGCACCGTCTCGATGACCCAGGCCCGGACCGTCACCGCCACCTTCAACTCCACCTCGACGACCAGCTACACGCTCTCCGTCACGAAGGCCGGCACGGGCGCCGGGACGGTCTACTCCACGCCGGCCGGCATCACCTGCGGCGCGACGTGCAGCGCGAGCTTCCCGTCCGGCACGGTCGTGACCCTCGTCGGCGACGTCGCGGCCGGGTCCTCGTTCGCCGGCTGGAGCGGCGCCTGCACCGGCACCGGCCCCTGCACGGTGACCATGTCGCAGGCCCGGTCCGTCTCGGCGACGTTCAACACCACGAGCGGCACCACGTACGCCCTCACCGTCACGAAGTCCGGCACGGGCTCCGGCACGGTGACGTCGAACCCGGTCGGCATCTCCTGCGGCTCGACGTGCTCGGCGACGTTCAACTCCGGCGTCTCCGTGACCCTGACCGCCACGGCCGCCTCGGGCTCGACGTTCTCGGGCTGGAGCGGCGCGTGCACCGGCACGTCGGCGACCTGCGTGACGACGATGACGGCCGCCCGGTCGGTCGGCGCCGCCTTCGGCGGCGGCAGCACGGGCGGTACGACGCCGTGCTCCAACCCGATCACGTTCACGAGCCAGTCCGGGAACTTCAACACCACCGGCGCGGTCTGCCTCCGGACCAGCATGACGGTGCGCGGCTGGGGCTGCTCCAACTTCGCCGGCCGCACGGTGAGCGTGAACGGCGGGACCGCGACCGCCACGTGCGGCGCCGGGCCGTTCCCGCTGCCCAAGCACACGGACGGTTACACGTACTTCTCGGTCACCGCCGGGCAGTACCCGTGGGCGAGCCTGTACGCCTGGCAGTAGCACGAGCTGGGCGCACGTGAGGTCTCCGCGGCCGCTCCGGCCCCTCGTTCGGGGTCGGGGCGGCCGCGCCGCGTTCCGGCCGCGGCGCCTCCTCGAACGATCGTTTTCCAACGTTTGCGCGAAGCGACGGAGTGTTAGGGCGACGGACGAGTGGTTCATTGCGTCACCGGGTCTCCTGCAATCCACCCGGATGGACCGAACAGGTCGTCGCGTGCGCCCGCGCGCGCATCCAGCTTCCAGACGGCATCTCTCCCGTGGAGGTCTGGAATGAGAACCTCGAAGCAGGTCTGGTTGACGTCCCTTTGCGCGACGCTCCTCGTCGCGGCCCCGAGCAGCGCGTTCGCCCACGGCCTCATGAGCGACCCGCCGTCACGCAACGCGTTCTGCGGGCTCATCACCAAGCCGGACGGCGCCGCGCCGGGGAGCGCCTGCGATCAGGCGTTCAACGCGCCCGGCGTCGATCGCAACACTGGCTACAACTTCATGAGCGTGCTCACCCACACGACGGGCTACGCCGGCGTGGGCGCGCGCACCAACGTCTGCTCCTTCAACGCGGAGCCCTGGAACGGCGCCGCGACGCCGTGGGATCAGCCGATCAACTGGCCCACGAACTCGATCAGCGCCGGCCCGCTCAACATCACCTGGAACATCTCCTGGGGCCCGCACTTCGACGACACCCAGGAGTTCCGGTACTGGATCACGAAGCCCGACTTCGTCTACACGGTCGGCCGGCCGCTCTCCTTCAGCGACTTCGAGTCCCAGCCGTTCTGCTACCTGACCTACAGCGACGCGAACCCGTCCGGGAACCCGAACGTCGTCCCGAACAAGGGCGCCGCCACGTTCCTCACGAAGTGCAACGTCCCCGCGCGCTCCGGCCGGCACGTCATCTACGGTGAGTGGGGCCGCAACCACTTCACCTACGAGCGGTTCCACGGCTGCATCGACGTCACCTTCGGCGGCGGCACGACGACCTACAACCTGGGCGTCACCAAGGGCGGCACCGGCAGCGGCACCGTCACGTCGAGCCCGAGCGGCATCAACTGCGGCACGTCGTGCTCCTCGAGCTTCGTGTCCGGCACGTCCGTGACGCTGACCGCGACCGCGGCCGCGGGCTCGACGTTCGCCGGCTGGGGCGGCGCGTGCAGCGGCACGGCGGCGACCTGCACGGTCTCCATGACCGCGGCCCGGAGCGTCACCGCGAGCTTCAACACGAGCACCTCCACCAGCTACGCGCTCTCCGTCACGAAGGCGGGCACGGGCGGCGGCACGGTGTACTCGACCCCCGCCGGCATCACCTGCGGCGCGTCCTGCAGCGCGAGCTTCCCGTCCGGCACGGTCGTGACCCTCGTCGCGGACGTGGCCGCCGGCTCGACGTTCGCGGGCTGGAGCGGCGCCTGCACGGGCAACGCCACGTGCGTCGTGACGATGACGCAGGCGAGGAGCGTCTCCGCGACGTTCGACACGTCCACCGGCACGACGTACACCCTCTCGGTCACGCGGGGGGGCACGGGCTCCGGCACCGTGACGTCGAACCCCGTCGGCATCTCCTGCGGCTCGACCTGCAGCGCGTCGTTCAACTCCGGCGTGACGGTCACGTTGACCGCGACGGCGGCGTCCGGGTCCACGTTCGCGGGCTGGGGCGGCGCGTGCACCGGCACGGCCGCGACCTGCAGCACGACGATGACCGCGGCCCGATCGGTCACGGCCACGTTCAACGGCAGCCCTGGCGGCACGACGCCGTGCGCGAACCCCGTCACGTTCAGCTGGAACACCGGCAACTTCAACACCACCGGCGCCGCCTGCTTCCGCACCACGCAGTCGGTGAAGGGCTGGGGGTGCTCCAACTTCGCGGGCCGGACCGTGAGCGTCAACGGCACGGCGACGACCTGCGGCGCCGGGCCGTTCCCGCTGCCGAAGCACACCGACGGCTACACGTACTTCTCGGCCACGGCCGGGCAGTACTCGTGGGCGAGCATCTACGTGTGGGAGTAGTGGGCGAGGGCTGAACCGTCGTCCCCGCGGTCCGCTCCGGCCGAACCTCCGGCCGGGGCGGGCCGCGGTCTCCTTCAGTCCTCCACGATCACCTGCACGGGCGCGCTCGACACCGCCTGGCGCGCGAGCGCGGCGACGATGACGTGCCGCCCGGGCGCGGGCGTCCACCGCAGCTCGTGCGGCCAGCCGACGGTCGCGACGGGCGTGCCGTCCACGATCCAGACGACCTGCTCGTCCGCCGGCGTCGCGCGCGCGGCGAGGCGGATCGCGGCGGCCTCGGCGGGCGTATCGGGATCCCAGAGGTACCGCGTGCCGGAGCGCGGCTCGACGATCGCCACCGCGGCGGCCTCGTCGCCGCCGGGGCAGAGGGGGCTGTGCTGCAGGGGCGCGATCTCGAGCCGCTGCGTGCGCGCCCAGGCGGCGTAGCGCGGCGGG
>Ga0196976_1000468_pt1 | contig 25527 bp, 23 predicted proteins | sample S3v_513CmetaG_FD_148644 | JGI IMG/M metagenome (GOLD analysis project Ga0196976, IMG submission 148644) | Soil microbial communities from Anza Borrego desert, Southern California, United States - S3+v_5-13C | ecosystem: Environmental > Terrestrial > Soil > Desert | place: USA: California...
CATCCTGTTATGCGGGTTCTTTATCGGGATAGCCCTGGCCAGCTTCTCGGTCGGGGTGGGATTCGTCAGCGGTTGGTATCCTCCGCAGAAGCAGGGAACCGCCCTGGGCATCTATGGAGCAGGGAACATTGGGCAATCGCTTGCCGCGTATGGTTCGCCGGTACTCGCGGGTGCGTTGGGATACGTGTGGGGGTTCCGTGCCTTCGCCATCGTGCTCGCCGTCTGGTTCGTGGTCTTCCTGCTGTTTGCACGCAATGCGCCGCGCCGCACCGCGCCAAAGACGCTGGTGCAGATCGCCGCACCGTTGAAGACGCCGGCGAGTTGGCGCTTGAGCCTCTACTATTTCCTGACCTTCGGCGGGTTCGTCGCCATGGCCGTCTACCTGCCAACGCTCCTCACCGACGTGTTCAAGCTGGAACCGAAGGACGCCGGGTTGCGCACTGCTCTGTTCGTGCTTGTCGCTACCGCCATGCGTCCCGTGGGCGGGTGGATTGCCGACAAGGTTGGCGGTCGTGTCGTGCTCACCATCGTTTTCCCTGCGGTGGCGGCTGCCGGAATCGTAATGGCTTCGCCAGACATTCTGGTCTTCTCCGCCGGGGCGATTGCGATGGGCATCGCCATTGGCCTCGGCAATGGTGCGGTATTCAAACTCGTGCCCGAGTACTTCCCTGAGACAGTCGGCGCGGTGACTGGCCTTGTCGGTGCCGCCGGAGGGCTCGGTGGCTTCTTCCCACCCATCGTCCTCGGGATGGTGCGGCGCGCAACGGGAGAGTACGATTTGGCGTTCGTCCTGCTGACCGCATTTGCGCTGGTATCTCTGGCGGTCATCCGGCCGAAGCTGCTGGCTTTGTGCATAACGCCGCCCGAGCGCGCTTCGGAGTGGCGTGACTGCTCGAAAGCAGGTCTCTGTCCGCACGCAAAGAGCTGCGCTGCGCTGCGGGCGTAACTCTAGCGGCATGTTTGCCGCGATTTACGAAACCCTAAGCTCAAGCATCAGGTGCGAGACGGCTACATGACATTCCAATCTGTCACTGTGACCGCGCAGTATGCCAACACGGGCAAATATGTGATTTTCGCTACCGCGACCGCAATGATTATCGGCGCGTGGTTGCTGCGTCACCGCATGTTACCCAAGCTGGCATCCGCAGTTGCATTGGGGTGTACAGCCAGCGCCATCCTGTTTTGGATTCCGACCTTCTGGTTGGGGTGGTTCGACGGACACATGGCATTGTTCCAACTACTGGTCTTTACTGTCCGCTGGTGGTCTGCCCTTTCACTTGCTTTGCGTCATGGCTGCTACGGCCCAGCACCACACGTCAACGCATCTGGATTCCGCTCGTGATTGCAGCGTCACTAATGCTGCCATCGTTAGGCGCATTGACATGGAGAGACCACTACGCCCACTACGTGCAGGTTCGGGAACTCGCTTACACGTTCTTCTTTCTTACCGGCTGGCTTGGCAGCGAGGTTTTCATAATCAGTGTCCCGCTATCGTTCGCGGTCACCGCATGGGAACGAAGAGCCGCGATGCTGAGATAGTTGAGTCGTAGTTGGCGTGACCAAGACTTATCAGTGATCCCAAATGGGGCAAAACGAAGCGACAGCGACTTCAACCAAGCTTTTACCAACGAACAGCGTCTGACGAACTTGGCAAAATGACGAATTTGCGTCTAAGCTCAACGACATCATGGGAGACTCGGCAGTCATTTTGAAGGGATCGCAGCGGAACATCCTGCATTGCATCGGCAATACTTCCATAGTTCCTTTGCGCAACGTCGTCGCGACGAACGGTGCTCGCATCCTGCTGAAGGTGGAGAGCGAGAACCCCACGGGCAGCATGAAGGACCGCATGGCGCTTGCCATGATCGAAGCTGCTGAGGCGGATGGGCGCCTCACGGCGGGCGGTTCCGTCGTGGAATATACGGGCGGCAGTACCGGGGTGTCTCTGTCGCTGGTCTGCGCCGTCAAGGGTTATCCGCTGCATATCGTTACCTCGGACGCCTTCGCCCGCGAAAAACTCGATCACATGCGGATTCTAGGCGCCAAGCTTCAGATTGTCCCGAGCGAGAACGGGCGCATGACGGAGAAGTTGACCCGGGACATGGTCGAGGCCGCGCGCGTCATCGCGTCCGAAACCGGCGCATTCTGGACTGACCAGTTGAAAAACACAGACCAGATTGCGGCCTACCACAAGTTGGCGGAGGAAATCTGGACGCAGACAGAAGGAAAGATCGACGGCTTCGTCCAGAGCGTGGGCACTGCGGCATCCCTTCGAGGTACGGGCGAGGCGTTACGCCGCCGCAATCAAAAAATCAGAGTGGTTGCAGTGGAACCCGCAGAATCGCCGGTCCTGTCGGGCGGCAAAGCCGGTGCTCATAAAATCGACGGAATTGGCGCGGGTTTCGTAGTGCCGCTTTGGCGGAATGACATCGCCGATCAGGTTGAACGAGTTTCAACGGAAGAGGCGATGGCGATGGCGTTCAGGCTGGCGCGAGAAGAAGGTCTGGTTGCGGGGACTTCCACGGGAGCAAATGTTGTCGCCGCTCTGCGGTTAGCGGAACAATTGGGCCCCGGCGCGACGATTGTCACGATCATGTGCGATACCGGGATGAAGTATCTCCACAGCTATGGGGCTCAGCTGAGAGATTGTGACTCTCATGTTTGCTCGCAAGCACGCTAAAGGAAGCTCGCTTCGGCGAGATCCCTCGCGCGGCAAAAGGCCGCATTCGGGATGACAATTCTAAAAAGTCACGGCCCTCGGGATGACAGTCTTAAGGGAGTCACAAACTCTGGGTAAAACTGCACGCCGCCGCAGAAGCTAAATGAGCTTCGAATCACCGGCGCTAAACTAACGCCGATTTGAGATAAGCAGTCGGGAAGGACGAACTTGCCTGTCAGAGTGTTGAGACTTGGGTCTCCCAGAAAACCAGGCGAGGGCTTACGGCTTGGCACCGTTCGCAGGCCGCCACGCGGAGTGCCTAAGGCGAAGTTTGCGGAGCTTGACTTCTACGATCTCTGGCTGCCGGACCTGGCGCCCAGCCAGGAACTGGTGACGTTCGCGCAACACTCGCAGGACGAGCGGTCGTGGAAAGAGTTCAAGCGGAAGTACCGTGCCGAGATGAACAAGCCGGAGCCCGCGAGGCTCCTCGATCTGCTGGCGGCGTTCTCGCGTCAAACCAGTTTCTCCGTTGGTTGCTACTGCGAGAATGAAGAGCGGTGCCACCGCTCTGTCCTTAAGGAATTGCTCGCCGAACGCGGAGCCGAATTCGTCTGAACTTGCCAGTTGTCGGTTGCCAGTTATCAATTCTGATAGCGGTGTTGCTTAGTGTGAGCCATCCAGCGGTGCCGACTGCGGATGAATGGCAGCCACAATCCCAGCCTCTGCTTCGCAGAAGGCTGGGGCACCCATTCTTCAGGGCACGCCATTCGTCGGAAGTCGTCAGACCTGGAACGGAAGAGGCGCGGGCAATACCGCGTCGATCTCGTCGATTTCTTCAGGAGTCAGGCGGAATTCGAGTGCGCCGGCGAAGCCTTCCACCTGCTTCGGACTACGGCCGCCTACGATTGCTCCCGTTACAGCGCTGAGCCGTAGCGTCCATGCGATGGCAACCTCGCCCGCAGTCCTACCGTGACGGACACCGATAGCTTTGAGAACTTCCGCGACTTCGAGGTTCTTCGTGAGCGCCGGCTCAATGAATGCCGGGTTCCTGCGACGCCAGTCGTTCTCGGGAAGGTTCTGCACGCGCTCGCGCGTCATCGACCCGCTGAGAAGGCCGTTGTGCATGGGCGAGTAGACAATTACGCCGATGTTGTTCGCCTCGCAGAAGGGAAGGATCTCGTCTTCGATCCCACGCATGAGCATAGAGTAAGGCGGCTGCAGCGAACTTACGGGTGCTAAGCGGTGGATGCGCTTGAGTTGCGCTACGCTGAAATTCGAGACGCCAATGTGACGTACCTTGCCCTCTTTTTGCAGTTCCGCAAGAGTGCTCCACCCTTCTTCGATGTCGGGATCGTCAGGGTTTCCGGGAGGGAACGAGGGCCAATGGATCTGGTAAAGGTCGATGGCATCGACCTTCAGGCGGCGAAGACTGGCTTCGGCCTCGCGTCGGATGGAGTCGCTCCGCAGAGAATGTCCGATTCTACCTTCGCTGTCCCAGACGAGCGAGCATTTGGTGAAGATGTATGGTTTGCGCGACGAGCCAAGTTCGTTAAACGCACGCGCGCAGATTTCCTCGGAGTGTCCCAAGCCATAGGCCGCGGCTGTATCGATCCAGTTGATGCCGAGGTTAACGGCCCGCACGATAGCTGCGACGGAATCCGCATCGTCCTGCGGACCCCACCCATAGACCCACTCACCGCCTATCGCCCAGGTCCCAAAGCCAACAGGAGTGATTTCGAAATCAGTATTGCCAAGCTTGCGCATCTTCATGGGTCTAATTTATCGCAGGCATGCGCCTGCCAGCGTCGGGACGAACTGCGACGAGGGCGTTACAGCAGCGGTGCATATCCGAGCAAACGGAGTTGGTCGGCGATGGCTTTGTGCCCTTCGTCATTTGGGTGAAACCCGTCTATGGAAATGAGGCCCTTCGCCACGGGATCTTCTTCGCCTGAGGAGCCGTTGTAGGCCTCAAAGACTCGGCCTACGCGGTAACTATTCGCAGCAGCCCCGGCGTGGATGTGCGCGTTTACCTGTTCGAGATAGGCGCTAAGCGTCTGGAACACCCCTGACGCTTTGTCCTGTGCCACGAACGGGTAGTAGAGGTCGAACGTGCGCAGGGCAGTGGAGTTTCCGGAGCGTAGAGCGGCGATCTCCCGCACGATGCCATCCCAGTTTGCGCGAAAAGTGATTACAGCTTGGCGGAAACACTCCTGGTTGTCGGCACCGCCGCACGTGCCGTTCTGGAATCTGGCGCGGGCGCGTAGCAGGTCATTGCCGCCAATGTCCCAAGTGATGAGATTCGCGTTTGCGATCGCCTGGCGGAACAACGTATCGGACCGAAGTGCGTTCAGCAGGTCGGTGCTGGTCCATCCATTCACCCCGAGGTTGGTCAGTGTCAGCGGTCTGCCGGAGTCCGACCGGGCGTAATCAGCGTAGCGAGGTACATATCCACTCGAAGCCAGCGCACCGAAGGCGAGCGAATCGCCCAGAGCGACATAGTTCCAGGGCTCGGAGGGCGACGGGGAGTCGCCTGAGTCACCGCAGGCCAGCACCAGGCAAAGGAGAGCAAGAACAAGTTTCAGGACGAGGGCCTTGGACATCCCCGGTTGGATGCGCTGGTGGCGTCGGCGCGCGCAAATGGGGGCGACTTGTGCCCGGCTCTCGTGGCGCAAACTCGTCCCTCTCGCATCCACGCGCGTGCATGCGCCGGGGCCTGGACTTCAGCGGGGTCTATTGCTGACTCAAGCCGTTCCAGATCCAAATGCCGAACATCACGATGGCAAGCGCTATGGACGACGTAGCCAGAGCGCGCACAGGTGTCTGCAACCTGTTGATTCGCGCAATGAGGGCCGTCTGCTCCTGTTCCATGTGCGATTCGGCCTGGTCAATGAAAAGCTGATCGTCCTCGTGGATAGTGAGGGTACTGCGGTAAATGAGCAGGATCACGAGGATCGTCGTCAGCACGGCCCAAATGATCATCAGCACGTTGAACAAAGACATGCGTCACCTCGGTTGCTGAACCGCTCCCGCTGACACTTCATGGCCCGGAGCCGCTCCTTATGGCCAGGGCCGGTGCGGCTGTGAGGTGGGATTATACCGCCGGTCCAGTTCTGCGCAACAGGAGATCGCAAGTAGTTGGCGCAAGTCACTGAATGGGTGCGACCACGGCTAAAGCTCGATCATCTAAGGAACAAGCCGTGGTTCGCCCGTGTGGCTGCGGCTGTTATAATCTTGAGACTCAGCAGCTTTTTCAGGAGAGTGTGATGGCCACAACCCCAGACGTAGCAACTAAGACCGCGCCGGTCAACTTCACACCTAGCGCGATTGCGAAGGTGAAAGAGATTATGGCCCAGCAGAACCCCGTACCCGCCGGCTTGCGCGTGGGCGTTGTGGGTGGCGGCTGCTCCGGGTTCCAGTATTCGATGTCGTTCGAGAACGGCGCAGGCATGATGGACAAAAAGTTCGACTTTGACGGCCTCCAGGTATTCATCGACGCGACTTCGCTGATGTACCTGTCCGGCGCGACAGTTGATTACGTCGAGACTCTTGAGGGTGCCGGCTTCAAGTTCGAGAACCCGAACGTTCGCAACACGTGCGGTTGCGGCTCCTCGTTCAACGTCTAAGCAGGATTTTGCGAAGAGCAAGCCCCCGTCCGCGACGGGGGCTTTCGTGTCTTCAAGCGCCTCTAGCGTGGGGATTCTGCCTGTGGCGTCTGCTGTGTGGCGGGCTGCTGCGGTGCGCCCTGCTGCTGACCGCCCGTAAGCGGCGAACCGAAGGTTGCCGACCCAGATCCAAGTCCCGGCTGGCCATTGTAGGGTCCCTTGATCAGGCCGCCCCGGTCGATGCTGGGGTCGTAAACGAACTCCCACTCGTTGTACTTGGTCTTCTTGTTGAACTCCATCATGGCGGTTTGCTCGCTAGTGCTGGCCACTCCCACGATGGGACCGCCGCCGATCTTCTTCGTGTCTTTCGAGCCACTGCTTGCGCCTGCCAGGTTGGCAGCGGGAATCCCCGGATTCGTTGCTGCGCCGGGAGACTTAGGTGTAAGGCTCACCTCGCCGAAATGGAGCAGGCGGAAATCCTCTCCCGTAACCGGGTCCTTGTAGCGTTTGCGCAAAAACCTGATTTGGTTCGTGTTCTCCAGTTGCTCGATGTTCATCGGGTAGCGGCCGAACTTCCGGTAGAACTTCTTGATGGCGCGAGCATATTGCGCACCACGGTTTACCAATTCCATCTCGCGGTCACGGCGAATCTGTCCTACGACGGACGGAGCCTGAGACATCGCTGCAACGATCAGCAGCATGAGAAAGAAAAGCACGGTGATCAGGGCGTACCCCGCCTGGCTGCGGATGCGTGCTTTTCGACGGGCGCGAGATTGGGCCAAAACTACTACCCCTGCGTAAGAGGAATTGTTTGTCGGTTGTTGCTGAGCAGGTCTTCCACCTCAACCGAATTCGGGTTGATGCGGACGATTCGGTACCGCTGCGCGATCACGTCCCCTTCGCCGGCCACGAAGACGTCCCCCCGCTGCGAGAGGAATATGCGCCGGGGCTCGCCCGGTTTGCTCGCCCAGCCATAGAACTTCAGGTCGATCGGAGGCGGCGGGGGAGGACCGGGAGGAACATAAACCTGCTCCGGCGGCTTTTTTTCCGTCCGAGCGCCAGCGACAGGTTTTGGAATTTCCGGCTCCGACGTGCTCTCGAAGATGTTTCGGCCGCGCCCTGCGTACTCCAGCTGCTCGCTGTTTTTCAACAAGTCGAGGCGAAGACGAGGGTCAAGTGTCGGCGGCAACACAACTCCTATGCGGCGCTGACGCGGATCCCGCACACGTTCTGCTCTTCGGGCATCCGGTGTAGCTTGGGCTGTTGCCGGCGCGGGCTGGGACTGCGCAGTGGTTGGAGTCGGTGCGGGTGATGGCGCCGCGGGGACGTCCGAGGTCCCGCTCAACATACGCACGAAGAGCACTACCGCCAATGGCACCAGAACCACGGCCGCTATCAATGCTTTCTTGTTTTCGGTCCCTAGTTTCATCTATGTTCTGCTCTTGATGTAGGTCTCGAGCCGAACCTGCAGGCGCACCCTGCCCTCGGTAGCTTCGCCGAGGCGAACGCCATTAATCAAATAGAAGAGCTTGCTCCGCTCGATGGCATTGATGAACTTCACGTCGTTTACGTACGAGCCCGTTACAGATGCTTCCATCAGAACCCGCCGAATATCCGTCAACTCGGTCTGTTCGCTTTGGTACCGAACATTCGAGATGGTGACATTGTTGGCGCGGGCTAGTTGTCCGAGTTGCGCAACGACGTCCGCGTAGCTCGACGCGAGTCTTTCCGAATAAAATTGCTCGATCTGCTCCTGGGATTCGACGAGCTTTCCGTCGATGCCCTGCAAAGGCGCAACCTCGCGTGTTCTCTGCTGAAGCTCCATCTCAAGCTGCTTGAGCTCGTTTTGGCGACTGTAATGTCCACGCCCGATGGGCGACACGATGACTGCGCCAGCTGCGATGCAGAGGCAAACGAGCACAGCAAGGATCACTTGAAAGCGGCGCCGTACCTGGTTCACGTCTGCCATTTAGCGGCCCCCTTGTGCGAACGAAGGAACATATACGGCGCTGATGTTGAACTGAATGACGTCCTCGGGGTTATCAGGACGTTGCGGAGCAGTCTCGCTCCGCACTTCGGCCATGCTGAAATGGCGCGAGCTTTCGAGTTGTCGCACCAATTCAACAGCACGGTCCCGCGAACTTCCGCTCACGATCAATTCGAGTTCCAGTTGCTCCTGCTCGTTGATCGAGGGGGCAATGGAGACCACATGAAGGCCGCGCGGCATAATCGTTTCCAGGTCGGACATGACCTGCGTCCATGAGAAGGCTTTTCGCGCTATCAACTCGTTCAGGAAATGTGACCTGTCTCGAGTCGTGCGGTTTTCAGGCCGCGCCATGAAAGCCTCACCCTGCGCTTTCTGTTGTGTGCGCTCGGCAATCTCCTTGCGGAGCGCGTCTTCCTGGCGGGTGATCGTGCGCCAGTCCAGCAAGGCCGTGATCGCAGCCCACATAAGGACAGCGGTAAACAACGCGAGAACGGTAAGGCCGATGGCCCAGCGCTTGAAGAAGCGTCGCACATCCGAGTACGGCTGACTTGCGAGATTGAGGTTCAGTCGCATTATCCGATCAATGCTCCTACAACTCCGGCGAGGCGCTCCCTCTGGGCTCCCGAGTCCGCAGCCGGACCGAAGACGCTGGCGCCGACTAGCTCCTGCACTCGAACTCCGCTGGCTTCTTCCAGCGCGGAAGCGACTGTCTCCAGCGGGATGCCGCCGACGAGGATACGGTCGATTTTCATTCCGTACGTGTCTTCAAAGAAGACGACCGAAGGATAGACATCGTCGGCAAGCTGCTCGGCCCGCGGCGCACCAGCATACTCGAGATTCCGGTAGAGCAGGAGTTCATCCTGGTCCACGATTACCAGCGTCGTTGTCCCCGGTTCCACGTTCAACACCAGTCGCGGACGAGAAGTGTCCACGGTACCCAACGCGGCGACCACAGCCGGCAGCACCATACCGGGCGTGCGACCGGCCTCTCGAACGACGGATTCGTATTCATTGAGAACGGACTGTTGGGCGACGGCGGCAACGACCCTGATCTTTCCGTTATTCGATTGCGTCTCGTAGCTGACGGCGGCGCGGTCCACGTCGAATGGAAGCGACTTCTTCAGGCGAAAACGCACGATGCCCTCGGCATCCTGACGGCGCTCGGGCAGCGTATCGAAGTCGAGCAGAGCGATACGGCTCGAAGCGTCCGGCATGATGAGGCTAACTTCACGCTGGCGTGCGCCAACGGCGTCCAACGCATCACGAACGGCGTTCGAGACGGTTTGGATGTCGTGAACGTTTTCCGCCGAGAGGTTTGGCGTCACAACACCCGCAGGCAGCGTGCGCACCGAGACTGCCTCGATGATGTTGCCGGATGCGTTCGCCCGTGCGGCGACCACCCGGTCACCCGCAATCTCCACTGCCGTTCGCAGGCGCGGCTCAGGTTTGCTGCTTCTTGCCATCGATCTCGCTTCGCTTCACTTTTCTGAGCTGTTGAACAGGGCCCGTTTAACGGCTTGTCTCGATGAAGGTGACTTTGTTGATCTCCTTCAGCGTAGTCACGCCGGCCCGAACTTTCGCGAGAGCCGACTCACGCAGGAATCGCATACCTTCCTCGCGTGCGGCTTTACGGATTTCCGAACTCGGGCGCTTATCGAGAATCATCTCGCGAATGCGGTCTGTCAGATCGAGCAGTTCATGGATCGCTGTTCGGCCGCGGAACCCGGTACCACCGCACTCGATGCAACCTTGGCCTTCGTAGAAGGGTACATGCCCCCATTCGTTGAAGTCGAGTCCGCTGGACTCGAGCACGTCGGTGCCGTAACGAACTGACTGCTTGCAGGAATCGCAAATGACGCGCACAAGTCGTTGCGCCAAAATGCAGTTCAGCGCCGAGACGAAGTTGTACGGCTCGACACCCATATTCAAGAAACGGCCGATTACGTCCACAACGTTGTTGGCGTGCACCGTGGTGAACACCAGGTGACCTGTAAGCGCCGAGTTGATGGCGATCTGGGCAGTCTCCGTATCTCGGATTTCACCGACCATGATCTTGTCGGGATCGTGTCGCAGAATCGAACGCAAACCACGGGCGAACGTGAGCCCCTTCTTCTCGTTTACAGGAATTTGCGTCACGCCGCGTATCTGGTACTCGACCGGGTCTTCGATGGTGATGATCTTGTCTTCGTCGTTCTTAATCTCGTTCAGCGCCGCATAAAGCGTGGTCGTCTTGCCGGACCCCGTAGGTCCTGTGACGAGAACCATCCCGTACGGCTCGGTAATGTAGCGCCGGAAACTCTTGAGATCGTGCTCGTCGAAGCCGACCACATCAAGCGAGAGCTGGTGAAACTTCTCGCTCATCGACTCTTTGTCGAGCACACGCAGCACCGCGTCCTCACCGAAGATGGAAGGCATGATCGACACACGGAAGTCGATTTGGCGCCCGTTGTACTTCACGCGGAAGCGCCCGTCCTGCGGTACGCGGCGCTCGGCAATGTCGAGTTCACTCATGACTTTGATACGGGAGATGATGGTCGAGTGATGCTCCTTCGCGATGGGTGACATAGCAGGCTGGAGCACGCCGTCGATGCGGTACTTGACCGCGACGGAGTCGTCGCGGGTCTCGATGTGAATATCGCTCGCCCGACGCTGAAGAGCGGTGAATATCGTAGTATCGACAAGCCGGATGATGGGGCTGATGTCATCCTGCGCGGTGAGGCGCTCGATCGAGATGTTCTCGTCGCCACTCTCGTCTTCGCCGCGGATAACGTCGAGGACAAAGCCCTCGCTGGCCTCTTCAAGGACCCGTTGCGACTGCTCTGTCTTGGTCAGGATGTCGCGAATCTGCGAGAGGGTCGCAACCTTCGTCTTCAGACGCCGGCCCAGGAGCATTCCGATCTCGTCGATCATCATCAACTGGCTGGGATCGGAAATAGCAATCTCCAGCCGTCCATCCGGAAGCTCTTCCAGCGGGACGAAGTTGTACCGGAACATCTGGTCTACCGGGATCTTTCGGAACAGATCCGCGTGCAGAGCGTAGGTGCGCAGGTCAATGAAGTCGCAGCGATATCGACGGGCGAGCTCGCGCGCCCGGACCTCTTCCTCTGTGGTGCTGACCACTGCGTGACCGTTGCCACCGTTCGTGAATAGCGGAATGTTAGCCATTTACAAAAACCTCTTGTGCGTACAGGCAAGTTTGCGCGGTACGCGAAAACCCAAAACCTCTGGTGGGCGGACTAGCGCATGCCTCCGGCACCGAGCGTGAAGATAGGCATGTACAGAGACAGCAGAACAAAGGCCACCATCACGCCCATGATGATCAAGATGATCGGCTCTATCAGCGACATCGCTGCCGCGAGCGAGTTCTGAACGTCTTCCTCGTAAAACTCGGCCACGGATGTCAGCATTTCCGGCAACGCGCCCGTCGATTCGCCGACTTCAACCATTTCGATGGCCAGCTCAGGAACCTGTGTATGCTCCTCGAGTCCCCGGGAAAGCGGCCATCCTTCTCGCACTCTTTGAGTAGCCTCACCAATGCCGCGAGCAATCTGTCGGCTCTGCATAGACGCGGCTGCCGTTTCCAGTGATGGGACGAGCGGCAGACCGCCTGCGAGCAGGGTAGCCATCATTCGGCAAAAAACCGCGACCTGGTATTTGAGCCAGACTCCGCCAAGTAGCGGTATGCTCAACCGCAGGTTATCGAACCACCTGTCGCCTGCTTCCGTCTTCTTCCAGCGCCAGAAAAGCAGGAGTGCCGCTGCAAGCCCGGCCGCTATGAACGGGAAGTAGTTTTGCGCAACCCGCCCCACCTCCAGCATCGCAACGGTTATGGCCGGCAGTTCGCGTCCAAGTTGAGCATAGAGTTCGCCGAATCGCGGAATGACCCAGACGAACAGAAACGTCAGCATGACAATCAGGAACGTAATAAGAAGTCCCGGATAGATGAGCGACGAAATCATCTTCTTCCGAAAACTGAGAACGAGTCGCTCGAAGCCTACGTACCGTCCCAACACTTCCTGAAGATTGCCGCTTCGTTCCCCGGCCAGGAGGGTGGTCGTGTAAATCTTCGGGAATACACCCTGGACCTCAAAGGCTTCCGACAGAGACTCGCCGCTCTTGACCCGATCCCGGACGTTATTCAACAGAGCCTGAAAATAGGCGTTCCGTTGACGGCGGATCAATAGATCGAGAGCATGCAATATCGGAAGGCCTGCCTTAATCAAGGTCAGGAATTGCTGGTTGAAGACGACGAACTGCGCCTGCTTCACGCGCCGGCGTCTTAAGCGCGGGCCACCGGCCATCAGTCCGCGCGGCTTCACGTAGTAAACAAGGTAGCCCTGCTGTGTGAACCGGTCGCGCAGTTCGGCCTCGGAACGAGCGTTTTCCACCTGCTCGAGAACGCGCCCGCGCTCATCGGCAACCTTGACGAGATATTCAGCCATGCTGTTTACCAGTTTATCAACATCAGGCGAACAAAGTTGATGCTGCTGCGCTACTTAGGCGCAGTGGTGGGAACTATATCACCGCAAACGGGTTGTTGTCGGTGCATTACTGGGCCAACTCGTTGGCCTTTATCACTTCCACGCCGGGGGGAAGAGAAAACGCGAATCGGCTCTCCAAGACCGGAACGTTGGCCTTTTGGTTTCGGAACCGGAATTCGGTTGTGGATCCGTCCAACTCCTCGGCAAATATCCTCTCGATCGCGCCTCCGGGAGTCACTTCGAGTATCACCTGACTGACGCGCTCACCCATCCTTTTCGGGATACCACGCAGGACGATGTTCCCCGGATTGATGGGAGCGATATCGGGTGCGAGGGAAAGGCCCTCGAATTCCTTTTGTAGTTTCGTTTTTCCCAGCAGGTATGCGAGCGGGGTACGTAGGTCGTCCATGGTCTTGACGGAGACTTTGCGTGCCTGGCGGTCGCCTGGTACGTAGAACCATGCTGTAGCCCGGTTCACGATAAAAAGCTTTTTGCGAGGCTGCTCGTATTCCCAGCGCATGCGCCCGGGTCGCTTGAGGATGAGGGTGCCGGATTCACTGCGGAACATCCCCGCTCCGCGATATGTCTCCGTGAACTCTGCCTGTAGAGAATTGAGCCTATTGTAGTGCTGGTCAACCTGCTTGGTGATGGCGTCCAGCCTGTCATCTGCTGCAACAAGGTTGGGGAAACAAAGACAAGCGAGAACAAGAGCGATGATGAGTACGTTTTTCAATGTCGAGCGATCGAAGTGAATGAGATTCCGCATTAATGATTGGATGTGGCACCGAAATCATCGAACCTGAACCTGATGGAGTTCTTCACCCTTAACAGGCCCGGTTGCGCAAAGAGTGCCACCTGAAGTTAGCCCGCCTCACGAACTCAACGAGAAAGTAACAGATTGCGAGGGTCATGATCGGCTCTACAGCATGCCGATACCGGGTCTGCGCGTAGGTGATGTAGTAAGGAATCGGGTACAGCAGTGTCACAAGCACCATCAGCCAGGATGCATGCACTCGATTCCCGATTGCCAACAGGTAGCCCATCAGGGCGAGACCTGAAAAAGTCGTAAATGTCCACTTCTGCCAGAAATCGTGCTTGGACCTGCTGTAGTTCAGGGATTCGCCATCCCAGAACGCGCGTATCCGTTTACCGGTAATGTTGATGAACTCTCGCGTGTGTTGTCGGATGAACTCCCCTGGGTATGAGCGGCGGGCGTCGAGAAATCCAAGTTCGCCCTTTTCCCTGTACTCTCGCATCAGTTTCGCATTATTCACCGGATGAAACTGGGCCCAGCCCATTCCGCTGGCCCCTACGTAGTTGCCAATGCGGAACTCAAGAGGGAAGTTGTCGCGGATGAACTCCCATCGTCCCAGCACAACGCGATTCCGCACCAGCCATGGCGTGATAACGACCCAGAACACCAGTGCCGAAACGAAAACGTGCTTAAGGGTCAACCGCTTGGTCTTCCAGAGCTTTACGGCAGCCCAGGTCCCCATTACCGGCAGGACAGCGAGGATAGCCGGGTTGGTCAGGGCCGCGAGTCCATAGACGCCGCCGAATTCGACCCATCGTCGCAGGGTAGGGGCTTCAACCACGCGCAACGCGAGCAAGACAAGGCTGCTCATCAGCAGCGCCGACAGTGAAATCTCCCAAACCCATGCGGCGGGCCAAATCATCAGGTAGGGGCATAGTGCCCAAGTCCACGCAGTGCCAAGCGCTACGGTACGGTCGAACAGGCGATTCGCGATTCGATACAGCACGACAGCCGTGAAAGCTGAGAAAACGCTATTCAGGCCCAGGATCGCGATGTGCGACTGCATCGTGTAAATGCCAAAGACTTTGAACACGGCAGCGCACAGGTATGGGTAAACGGGTGCTATCCAGGCGGTGGGGCCGGTGGGAATGTCCAGAAAGGGAGAGGAAAACCCTTCACCGGCCGCAACTGACCGGGCTATGCTGCCGGTTTCGAGCCCGAATCCGGGGTTCCCGCCCCAATAGTACGGGATGTAGGTCTGCCGAATGTAAATCAGGACCATTCGTACCAGGAACGCCACCAGCGCGATCACGTATGGATTCTCAAGTGCGCTTACGAGTCGGTACCTAACGCGTCCGTCGTCGCGCTCTCGCTCTTGCTCCGGCCTGTTCTGGACGCGTTCTGCTACTGAGTTCATGAGCGGCGTTCCCGATTGCCTCGTCTATTTTTGCAGCTTTATCCCGACTGGTCCTGACTGGTAGCCCGGAGGCAGCCCCTTCGTGATGTATGGCAGGCCTTCCGGCGATTGCACTTCTACGCGGCCATCATCACGCAGGACGTAGGGTAAGCCGGTTGGGTCCCGCGGTAGTTCACGCAACCAGCCAGCCGCAACCATTTCGTGAAAATTCGACGGCATACGGCCCGTGTTATCGCGGAATCGCTGCACCAGCGCTTCAAGCTGCGGTACTTCTTCGTCAACGCGCAAAGCAATCAGATGTCGTGCAGCATTGGCTTTAACGCTCTGGTCTTCCGTACTCTCGTAGACAGAACTCCAGAGCAGCCGGGCAGCCTCCGGTGTGCCGGCCTGCTGCGCGGATGCGGCAGCAAGCAGCTTCAATGCGGGGTGCGCGCCCGGCACTCGCGAGCCGCGTTCGAACGCATCGCGCGCCGCGACGTAGTCTTTTCGTTCGATGTAGTGAATGTAACCCAGATTGAAATAGAGCCGCCAGGCATCGGGGTTTGCGCGAATGCCACGTTCGACAAACTCGGCGGCTTTGTCAGGCTGGCCCGCCCCATCGGGAGGATGCTGGGCGAGGAACACGCCGCCGAATTGGTAGGCGACGACCAAGTGCGGGTCAAGTTGCGTAGTGACGTCCAGCAGCGGATAGAGCAGTGGATAATCGCGAGCGCCTTCTTTGTGCCTGCTTCCGAAATACTGTACAGCGCGCGTCCAGTATATGTCGGCCATCAGTCCGGAATATCCCAGGCTGAGGCGCTTGAGAAGTTTCGGGTCGGAGAGATATAACGCGCGGTCTTCCTCAGCGCGGAGCCGAGCACCATCAAGCCGGCGCACAACCAGAACCGAACCTGCCATGGCCAGGATGACCACGGCCGCGAACAGCACGGTGATGCGTTTACTGGACCTCATTTCAGGTTCCGGCGGTCAAAGACCAGTACTGCTCCAGCGACCGCCGCTCCAGCGTAAAGCAGCGCGTAAGCGGTGTTCCACAGTACGAGCGCCACGGGGACCGGCTGCGAATGGGCTACCGAGCTCACTACGTTGAACGAGCTCAGGTTAGGCAGCACATAGGCCACGGCGAGCGCTAGCCAACGCGAGACCCCGGTCATCAGCGAGGCAAATGCACGTAGGTCCTGCGCGAAGTTGCCGATGACGAAAAGCGACAACGACAAGACCGCGGACAGCAACGGACTCGAGAACGACGAAAAGAGCAACGCCACCGCAGTCACGATTACGAGCTGCAGCACGATGAAATACAGCGCTGCAAACAGCGAAACGTCGGAGCGCTCGAAATCCCGTACTAGGAAAAACAGTGCGGCAAAGAATCCCAGCGCCATGAATAGCGTGTTCACCGCCAGCGTGCCGACGAGCCCAAGGAACTTGCCGAGGATAAACTCCCAACGTCGCACCGGTCGTGCAAGGACGGTGTAGAGGGTCTTCTTCTCGATTTCTTTGGAAACCAGGCCTATGCCGATGAAAATGGCGATAGCCACACCGAAAAAGGTGATTGCCGTAAAGCCGAGGTTCACCATCACCACGCGTTCGATGCCGATAGAGATTTGGCCCACCAGCAGGGCTGCGGTTACAAGCAGCAGGGCAAAAACAACCAGATTGTAGAGCACGCGATCCCGCACGGCTTCGCGGTATGTGTTGTAAGCGATGCTTGCAAGCCGTGAACTCATCGGGTCACCTCCGCTGCGGGGGCTCCGAGCCGTTCTACGAAGTAATCCTCCAGAGTTGTTCGTACCGGGTTCAGTGATACCAGTCGTGCGTGGTTGCGTCGGAGGATGTCCAGCGCGGCATCAACTTCGGTTTCGGGCACGAGAGCGCGTGCTGTGTCCGCGGTCTGGCGAAGTTCCCAGCCCCGAGCTGTGATGTCGGGAATGGCTTCCGCTCCGTTCCAGATAATCTCAACCTTGCCGCTGGTGCGTGCTGTGAGATCTGCAACGACGCCGACGCCCCGCAACTCGCCCTTATGCAGTACTGCCACCCGGTCGCAAAGAGCTTCGGCATCGGAAAGAATGTGCGTGGAAAAGAATATGGTTTTGCCCTCGTCCTTGAGCGCCTGTATGAGGTCGCGAACTTCACGACGGCCAATCGGGTCGAGCCCAGACATGGGCTCATCGAGGAACACGATCCGTGGGTCATGGATGATGGCCTGGGCGATGCCCACCCGCTGAAGCATGCCTTTTGAAAACTTTCGCAATTGCTGGCGGCCGACATCCGGCAGTCCCACCCGGTCAAGTACTGCTTCGACGCGCCGGCGCCGATCCTTGGAGGTAATGCCGGAAAGCTGCGCGTAGTAGTCGAGCAATTCGTGGGCTGTCAGGTAATCGTAAAAATAAGGCTGCTCGGGAAGGAACCCGATCTGAGACTTCACCCGAGAATCATCAACTGGCATCCCTAGGATTTTCGCGGTGCCTCGGGTGGGAAACACGAGCCCCATGAGAAGTTTCAGGGTCGTAGTCTTGCCGGCACCATTAGGGCCAAGGTAACCGAAGACCTCGCCCTCCTCAACGGCCAGCGTCAGAGGGTGCAGCGCAATCTTCTTCTTGCGCCAGAACCCCGAAACGTAAAGCTTCTCCAGTGCAACAGTCTCGATTGCGTACATTGTTGTCGGTTGTGAGTCGGAACCGCTTCATTATAACCAGCAGGGCCGAAGCTCCCCCAGTAACCAAAGACGCACTCTAGTGCGAACAGCCGTTTTAGCGTGGCGCTGGATTGGATAGTATTTCGGCAACCATGAACAACGAGGCCAAAGTGAGCGTCACCGAGTCCTTATCCGAGCCTGTACGGAACCCGCTTGCCGGGGTCGAACCAGTCGATGAACATCAGCGCGCGGCCAAATTCATATTAGTCCTTGGCTTGCTCATAACAGCGGTGGTGTACATCGGGACGCTGCGTTTCGACTATGTTTACGACGACAAAACCCAGATCGTAAACAATACGTTGATCACCTCAGCGGAGAACCTGCCTCGTTTCTTCAAGAGTAACGTTTGGGACTTCATGGGGGGCATCACCAGCTACTACCGGCCTGGCTTTATGGTTTGGCTTTGGGCAAATCGAGCTTTTTTCGGTCTGAACCCAAGTCTGTGGCACGCCAGCACCGTGCTCATGCACCTTGTAACGACGCTCCTTGTCTATGTGTTGGCAGTCCGCGTATTGCGCAGCCGCTACCTTGCGGCGATAGCCGCCACGCTCTTTGGCGTTCATCCTATTCACGTTGAAAGCGTAGCCTGGGTATCGGGTGTTACGGACCCTCTTTCCGCCGCGCCCATGCTCGGTTCTTTCATTACATGGCTCCGGTACCGGGAAGAGAAGCGCAGGCGGTGGATCGGACTTTCGGTATTGCTGGCCGGAGTAGCGGTTTTGGCGAAAGAGACACCTGTCATGCTGCCCGTTCTGGTCTTCGCATGGGCTTGGCTGAATCCCGACAAGAACGAGGAGTACGACTCTAGCTTTAGCTTTGCGAAGAGGTTCTTAGCGGCAGTTTGGGGAGCGTTGCCGTTCGTGGGCGTCTCCGTTTTCTACATGCTGATTCGCCGTGCAGTCCTGGGCGAAATGATGATCCCGGAACCGCGCCCGTTGCTGGTTTCAATGCTGTCGATCCCGCAGGCGTGCTTGTTCTACCTCCAGCATCTGGTATGGCCCTTTGGCCTCAGTGTGTTCTATGACGTGCCTTGGGCCACCAGCGTGACTTCGCCGCACTTCATCTTTCCCTCGATTCTGCTAGTTCTCGCGGGCGTTCTCATCTGGGCGAGTGTAAAACGCACTTCGACGACGAAGTTCTTTGGTATCTGGGTGGTGGTTTGCCTCTTGCCGGCGATTGTTGGAATTCCAAACTTCGCCAACTCCGAGATGGTTCATGACCGCTATCTTTATGTCCCAAGCATCGGGTTCGCGTTGCTGATTCCAACGACCATTCGGGAGATTCGGGCCAGGGGCCTCCGCATCTTCGGCCAGCCGGCACTTCAGGTCGGCGCAGTGCTCGTGCTCATTCTTGCCTTTTCGATTGGTACCGTGCGCGAGGCACAATACTGGTCCACGAACCTGGTGCTGTTTGCACGCGCTCTCGAAGTCTCTCCCCGAAGTTCAGGTGCCATGAACCACATTGCTCGCGAGTTGCTCGTGCGCGGGCAGATGGAGGATGCGCTGACAATGCTAAGGAAGTCTGTAGAGGCGGATCCGACCGAGAGGAGAACACCGTTTATCCAGGGCCTCGTTCTCTACCAAATGGGACGCTATGAGGAAAGCGACGAGGTTTTTACCCGGGCGATCGCAGGCGACGGAGCAAACGCCAACCAGTTCCTGTACCAGGGGCTATCGCGCATGAAGCTGGGACGCTATAGCGACGCCGAGCGATCACTTCGAAACGCGCTTGCACTCGCGCCGCAAGCTGCCGGTTACAACTTGTACCTGGGATATGCCCTTGAGTTTCAGGGGCGTTATGACGAAGCTTGTGAGCAGTACGAACGGGAGCTTGTGATCGTCCCCGGTTCCACCGAGGCGAAGGATAGATTGGCTGGCCTAAAGAACAGAGAGGGAGTCCAGAGGAACTAGCGCCGCAGCTGAACTACTCCCTAGCCCAGTCCTCTGTGACTGGGGGACGGTCCACGCAACGATGGATGGTCGGGCCGCCGTACGATCTCCGCCTGACCGTCGAGCGCGCTACAACTCGGCGAGGTAGGTTTACATTAGCGGGATACTGTTCGGCAGCCTGGACTCGCACCTCGGCGCAACGGATATGCGAGAAGAAGAAACGCCCGAGCTCTCGCTCGGGCGTTTCCTTGCCTGTACCTCCCCAGGTACTTTGGCCAAATTCAGTTTACTGGGCCGGGTTGCCAGTGCAGGTGCTCGCGGCAATCGTCGAGCTCTGGTACTTGATCACGCCATCGGTAGCTGCGCAGAAGCTGCGGATACCGGTCGTGCCCGGAGTAGTCGGGTTTGCCTGCGCGAAGAAGGTGGTAGCGGTGCCTTGGGTAGCAATCGTGTAACCACTCTTGCTGCCGCTGGCCAGAACCGAATCAATCAGGTTTGCTTCGTTGGAGGTCGGTGTGCCGCTGCTCGGTCCCAGCTTGGCCAGGGTCGTGGCGAAGCCGAGCTCAGGGTATGTGGTGGCGTAGGTGGTCTGGGCGGTCACGATGGTACGGATCGACGAAATCGCCGAAGCTTCGTTCGCCGCGATCTTGGAGCGCATGAGGTTCGGGATCGCGATGGCCGCGATGATGAGGATGATCGCAACGACGATCAGCAGTTCGATAAGCGAGAAGCCCTTCTGTTTACGCATCTCTCTATCCTTCTCTCGTAAATTCGGTCGACATCCGTCGACTTCTGAACTCAACCGCCCGTTCGTAATGCACTCCCCGTACCACTCTCATGCCTGATCGACCGATTCTGGCGGTGTTCTGCCGTAAAGGCGTGATAAATCAGCAATTTGCGATCGGAATCTGCTGGGCTAGATGGCTGCTGCGATGAATGTCTATTGCTGCCAATGGTAGGCACATTGACAATTTTTGTCAAAGCCGAGTGCCGCAAATTGTCAGTTTTTGCGACAGGCATGGGCCCGTTCTCAAGATTTGTGAGACGGGAATCGAGCAGGCAGCCCTAACAGGCAAGGAGTTCGCGATTCAACTTCAAACCGTTGAGATTTCCCAGCACGGTGACCGCGATGTGCTCTGTTCGGAAGTATTCCTCGGCGAGTTCGGTAAGGTGTTCCGCGGTAACGTTCTCGATGTTTTGAATAATCTCGTCCAACCCGATGAAGTGGTCGAAGTACATTTCCTGCCGCGCCAGGTTGGACATGCGCGCCGTACTCGACTCGAGGCTGAGCATGAGATTGCCTTTTAACTGCGCCTTTGCGCGCTCCAACTCCTCGGGTGTAACCAACTCAGCCTTCAGAGTGCGGAACTCAGCGACGATGGACTGCACAACTTTGGACGCACTCTCGCGCGACGTCCCGGCGTAAACGGAGAGACAGCCAGTATCCCGATATGGATTCAGCTCGCTGTAGATCGCGTAAACAAGCCCCTGATTTTCTCGGACGTTCTGGAAAAGGCGCGAACTCATACCGCCGCCTAACAACGTATTCAGGACGTAGGAGGCGTATCGCTTCTCATGAGAGATGGGATGTGACGGTACCCCAAGACAGATCTGCACCTGCTCCAGCGCCTTCTTGTTACGCATGATGATCCGGGCGCAGGTCTTCGGAATGGACTGGTGCAGGCCGTTACTGCCGGTCGGGAGGTGCGCGAAGGCGCGTGCAACAAGATCAACAAACCTGTCGTGGTCCAGTCGTCCAGCGGCCGAGACGATGATGTTCTCCGGCACGAACCTCTGGCGGAAGTAGTCCGTGACTAGCTCGCGCTCAAAGCGTCGGACCGTCTCCTTCGTGCCGAGAATAGGCTTGCCGAGAGGATGATCTTTCCAGAAGTTCTGGGTGAAGATTTCGTGGACGAGATAATCGGGGCTGTCCTCGTCCATCTTGATTTCTTCCAGTATTACTCCGCGCTCCCGGGCGATATCGCTGGTGTCGAACACCGGGCGGAGCACAATATCGCTGAGGATCTCGAATGCGATCGGAAGGTGCTCGTCAAGGATCTTCACGTTGAAGCAGATACACTCCTTGGCCGTGAAGGCATCCATGTTGCCGCCGATAGAGTCGACCTGCCTTGCGATGTCCGCCGCGGACCGAGTCGCGGTGCCCTTGAACACCATGTGCTCGATGAAGTGGCTGATTCCGTTGACGTCCGGTTCTTCGTGGCGTGATCCCGTCTTGATCCAAATGCCAATGGAGATGGACCGTATGTGAGGCATCTCCTCGGTCAAGATTGTCAGACCGTTCGGCAGTACTTCTCGTCGGATACTGCGGGGCTCAGAGACCATGGACGTGACGTTCTTCCCTGAAGGGCGAAATTTCGATTTGGTTAAGCTCCGGCTACACTCGAAGACGGAGCGCCGCAGAGTCTGTGTTGTTTGCCGGGTGAATCTAATATAGACAGGTAATTGGATGCATGAGCACAGCCAATCAACCCGAACTATTAGGCCTTGAAAATCAAGAACTTACGGTCATATTCCGCCGAATCGGAGAACCCGGCTATCGTGGGCAGCAGCTTTTCGAGGCGCTTTACCGCCAGCGAGCTGCGACCCTCGATGAGGTTACCACGCTACCGCAGCGTGTTCGGGCGAAGCTGGCTGAGGATTACCGGGTGGGATTGCCGGTAATTGACAAGAAGTTCGAATCGGTCGATGGCACGATCAGATATCTTCTGCAGCTGGGTGATGGACAGACAGTCGAGACTGTCTGGATGCCGGAGGGCGACGGCGGGGACATTGATTCCGAGACGGAAGGCCGCCCATTCGATCGAGCCACAATTTGTGTCTCCAGCCAGGTTGGCTGTGCGGTGAACTGCCAGTTCTGCCTGACCGCACGACTCGGCATCGTCAGGAATCTCTCGGCCGGTGAGATCGTTGGCCAAATCCTCTCAGTATTGAAGGACCGAGACGCTTCTCCAGTTGGGGAACGAATCAACATCGTGTTCATGGGTATGGGAGAGCCCTTTCTGAACTACGACAACTTCATGAAAGCTGTAAGGTTGCTCGTCGACGGCGTCGGTATAGCTGAATCGAGGATGACCGTTTCGACGGCGGGCATCATCCCCCGTATCGAAGACTTCGGGAAGGAGTCGGTTCGTCCCAAACTGGCAATTTCATTGAACGGCAGCAACGACGATATCCGAGAGAGCGTCATGCCGATCAACCGCAAGTGGAATCTGGCTCACCTGACCGAAGCGGCCCGCCAGTTCCCGTTGCGTCCGCGCGAGCGACTGACGTTCGAATACGTTCTACTGGACAGAGTGAATGATTCGCCCGAGAACGCACGCGAGGTGGTGCGGCTGCTGTATGGGATCCGAGCGAAGGTGAACCTGATTGCGCTCAACCCCGGTCCCGACATCCCTTTCAGCAGCCCATCCCAGGACCGCGTGCTCGCATTCCAACGCGTGCTTGTGGATGCCGGGATACCAACCTTCATTCGGCGACCTCGTGGACGCGACATCTATGCGGCTTGCGGTCAGCTGAAGCGCACAACGGAGCTTGTTCAGCTGCCCGCGTAACGCTTCAAATCGCTGGCACCACCGCTTCATTTGCAACGCCCGTGTGGCGGCGCTCATCTCTCCTGCTATCGCGCAGGTTCGCGCCGCTTACGTCATGCGGTTGAGATGGGTGGTCTTCTTTTTGTCCCTTGCGCTGGTCTTATCGGGGTGCTCAACCCTGGTGGACTGGCAACTCGCGCGTGCGCGACAGTTTGAGAAGCGCGGAAACATCGAAGGTGCACTCACGCTCTACTCCAGCGCCCTCGACAGGGTGCCTCAATCAGACATAGGTCTTCGGTCTCAGCTGCATTTCCGAATCGGCGAATGTCTGTGGCGGCTCGACCGGCTACAGGAATCCTTTTCTGCTTTCGAGCGCGCTGTGGAAGTGGATGCGAGCAATCGCGAAGCACAGTTGCGTTTGGGAGAGCTGTATCTGGGGGCCGGTGCTCCCGACCGTGCAGCCGAACGAGCCCGAATCGTGCTGAGCGAGGCAGGCGAGAATGCCGACGCGCTCGCCCTGCTTGGCGGCGCCGCTGCAGAAATGGGCAACAACAGCCTCGCCATTGCCGCTTACCAGAAAACCCTCGAAATGGATGCGGCGCGAGTGGGAGTGGCGGTCGCACTTGCGGACATTTACAACCGCGAGGATCGCGTGGCAGACGCCCGCGCTTTGCTTTTCCATGCTGGCAGCATCGATTCTTCGAACGCGCAGCCCTGGCTCGCTCTAGGACGGTTGGAGGAACAGGAAGGGAACTCCTCCGCAGCCGAGGTCGCATATCGCCGAGCTGTCTCGCTTCAGGACACACCTGAAACTAATCTGCGCCTTGCGCACTTCCTGCAACGTACATCGCGGGTTCCCGAGGCGCAGCAGTTGCTGGTTAAGGTCGATGCGATGCGGCCAACGATGCCAGTTGCCGCCGGGGACAGTGAGCTGCACTCAGGCCGCGCGGAACTGGCTGTGGACCACTATCTGCGCGGCATCCGGTCGAAGCCGGAGCGGCAGTCTGCCTGGCAAGTGCCTTTCTTCTGGCGTACACGCTCTGCGCCAAAGGATGAGGCCGCGGCGGAAAACAAGGCATCGATGGCGGCACGTGTCATCGAAGCAGACCTTCAGGTCGTGAGTGCCATGCGCACTCGTCGTCCCGCCAAGGCCGCGTCCACAGCCGCTGCACGGCTTCATCTCGATCAGTTCAGGCAGGAACTGGATTCGGCAACCATCAGCGTTCTGGAGGCGGAGATAGCGCTGGCGGAAAGCGACACAGCGAGTGCGATGCGGCACGCTTCCCGTGCGGTAGAGATCGCACCGGAATCCGCTTCAGCCCGCTATGTCCTGGGCATGACGAAATACCGCATGGGAGACCGCGCCGGAGCGCTGAACGAATGGACCGAAGCGCTGAGAGTCGACAATCTTTTCATCCCGGCACGTCTGGCTCTCGCGGCGGATCGCCTGAACTCGAACGACGCGGATGCGGCAGAACAGTTGGTGGTGCACGCCGTCCGTGAGGAACCGGGTAATTTTGCCGCGCTCATTCTCTACGCTCGTGTTCTGCTCGCTCAGGATCGGCACGAGGCGGCAGAAGTGATCTCAAAGCGCGCAGCCGCCATTGATCCCACGTCCGGTGAGCCGCACGTTCTTCTGGGTGCGATTGCAAAGGCGCAAAAGCGCCTAGCGACTGCGCTAGTCGAATATCAGCAGGCCGTGCTCCTTGAGCCTCACTCCAAGCAGGCGCTGGAGGGTTTGACAAAGGTGTATCAACAGGGCCGCATTACGCGCCCCATGCTCCGCAAACTCGAGCGCGTAGCCCTGGCGGAACCCGTCTCAGCTCCATTGCTCGAAATCGCCGGCAGACTGTACGCAGACCGAGGCTGGTTCGGGGACGCCAAGCGCGCCTTTTCTGCGGCACTCGATATTGATCCCGAGCGGGTAAGTGCCGTCGATGCCCTGACCGGCATGCTGGTGAAGACCGGCCAGATGCATGCTGCCACCGAATCCGCATCGCGCCTGAACGGCAAACCGGGCACCCTTGTGGCGGCCATCGCCTATGAAGAACGCGCTGACTACGATTCGGCGGTGCGTGAATACGAAAAGGCGCTCCGAGAAGGAGACAAGCACGGCATAGCGGCGAACAACCTGGCGTGGATGCTGGCCGAGAAGGGGGAAAACCTCGACCGTGCGCTCTGGCTCGCGCAGAAGGCGCGTAGCGCGTCCGCAAAAGACCCCGCGATACTGGACACTCTGGGCTTCGTCCACATCCGTCGCCGCGAGTACTCGCAGGCCGTAAGCGTCTTGCAGGAAGCAAAGCAGTATGCAGTGCTGAGCAACGATCCTGAGCGTCCTCAGTTGCGGGAACGCATACGCGAGCACCTCGCCGAGGCGTACTTGCGCTCTGGAGATACCGAATCAGCGCAGGCGCTGAAGTCCGAATCGGCAAGCACAGTGAAGGTCAGATCTTCGCGTCCCGCCGCCAGCCTGAAGAGAAACGGCTTACCCGGGC
>Ga0196976_1000469_pt1 | contig 25458 bp, 23 predicted proteins | sample S3v_513CmetaG_FD_148644 | JGI IMG/M metagenome (GOLD analysis project Ga0196976, IMG submission 148644) | Soil microbial communities from Anza Borrego desert, Southern California, United States - S3+v_5-13C | ecosystem: Environmental > Terrestrial > Soil > Desert | place: USA: California...
TTCGCCAGTTCACTCACCGCCCAAAAAGCATCGTGGTCGCAGTTCGATCCGGGAAAGATGATGACTCCGGTTTTCATTGGTTCTCCTGACATAATCTTACAGAACCAAACGCCGATTTTCACGCTTCACCGGGAACATGACGCGGGGGCCTTCGAGATTCGTGAATCCCCCCTCTGCTCAGTAGCCATCAGAGGAGTGAAATGGAATTTCGCGAACACGTTCACACAACCGGAACAGCCCTGAAGAACTGGTTCCTCGCAGCGACCTATGACGCTCTGGCGGTTGGGGCGTTGTGGCTGGTAGGGCTCACCATCATTGGGGTTCCGTGGGCTCTACTCTGGGCGGTGCTGGGGGGCCTTCTTCAATTCGTGCCTCACATCGGCCCGGTGCTGGCCCTCGTCGGACCATCACTGGCTGTGCTGTTCACGAGTGACGACTGGATGAGGTTCATTTATGTCCTCATTCTTTATGCCGTCATTGCGGTTGTTGACGGACTCCTCCTGCAGCCGTACCTGATGAAGCGGACCTCGAAGGTGCCGATCTGGGCGTCGATCCTCGCGCCCATCGTACTTGGCATCGTCATTCCGTTTTGGGGTGTACTTCTCGCACCCCCGCTGTTAGCAGTTTTCTACGCGTATAAAGCAAAGCGCAGCCAGTCCCGTTCCCCGGAGGTCATACCGCCCCCCCAGGGTTCCGGTCCCGGCCCAACTTTCAGGCGACCGACACTTTAAGGTCGCATGCTATAATCCCGCTTTGCCTGCGTTGAATCCGAGGGCATTCTTGCGTTCTCATCCAGAGAACTAATCCGGAACTGAAGAGGTCTGCATGTCTGGCCATTCAAAATGGGCCACTATTAAGCACAAGAAGGGCGCGCTGGACGCCAAGCGCGGCAAGATTTTTACCCGGCTTATCAAAGAAATCACGATGGCGGCCAAGCAGGGTGGCGGCGATGTTGAAAAGAACCCGCGACTCCGTACAGCCGTTGCTGCCGCGAAAGCAGAAAACATGCCGGCCGACAACATCAAGCGCGCCATTCAGCGCGGAACCGGCGAACTTCCCGGCGCAATTTATGAGGAGTTTACGCTGGAAGGTTACGGTCCGGGCGGTGTTGCGGTTCTGGTGGACGTCTCGACCGACAATCGCAACCGCACAGTGAGCGAAATCCGCCATGCGTTCGGCAAGAACGGCGGGAACATGGGCGAAGCTGGCTCCGTGGCCTGGATGTTCAACAAGAAGGGCGACATTGTCATCGCCAAGGCGCAGGCGAAGGAAGATGATTTGATGAACATCATCCTCGAAGCCGGCGGAGAAGACCTGAAGGATGATGGCGATAATTGGGAAATCCTCACCGACCCCAGTTCCTACGAGGCCGTGCTGGAAGCAGTGAAGGCGGCAGGTATCACGCCCGTGATGAGTGAAATCGGCATGATCCCGCAGAACTATATAAAGCTCGAAGGGCAGAGCGCGAACACGATGATTCGCCTGCTCGAGGCGCTGGAAGACCACGACGACGTTCAGCATGTCTATTCGAACTTCGACATGGACGAAGCGCAGATGGAGCAAGTGGCCGGATAAGCTTGTTACGGTGAAAATCAGCCGCTCGCATGAGCGGCTTTTTTATTTGTCTGCGTCGAAGTCGTGCTGGTAAGTTGCTTAACGATAGATTTGGTTTCAAGTATGCGAAAGACTGTCGTTGCACTTCTGCTGGTTTCGTTTCTTTCGGTGCCTGCAATCGCGCAAACCTCCCAATACCTCAAGAAGGGAACATGGGAGTTTGGACTCTGGGGTGGTGGCGGCAACGGACTGAGTAACGCGAATCGGTGGCGCTTCGCGAACGCAGGGTTTCGAGTCGGGAAGGTCCTCTCCAATGAACGTGGAACTGGATTCTTCCGCGGCAATTTCGAGTTCACGGCAGACATCATTCCGCTGTGGCTTGTCCGGCAGGATCGGACGATCGAATTGACGCCCGAGCAGGCAGGTCTTCCGCCACTGATCAACGGACAAAAGCCGTACATTCTCCTGAATACTGGTCGTCGTGAAACTGTTTACGGCGGCGGATTTGCTCCGGTGATCTTGAAGTGGAACTTCACCCGCGGCAGGAAGATCGCGCCTTATGTTGCAGCGGAAGGCGGCGCGATATTTACTACCCGCGACATTCCCTCGCCGAATACGTCATTCGTCAACTTCACGCCCGGTGCAGCGTTCGGTATCCAGTACTTCACCACGGAGAAGCAGGCGCTGATCTTTTCGACGCATATAACTCACATTTCGAACGCATCTCTGGGCGACAACAACCCAGGCTTGAATGCCGTTCTCCTTTTCAGGGTCGGTTATTCGTGGTTCAAGTAGGCGTTTCCGACTGTTATCCTTCTTAGTCCTCTGACATAGGAGCCGTGTGTGCGCACTCTTGTCGAATGCGTTCCGAACTTTTCCGAAGGCCGCGATAAGGCCAAAGTGGATGCCATCGTTGAAGCGATGAAGATGGACGGAGTCTATCTTCTCGACCGCGAGATGGACCCCGATCACAACCGGTGCGTGATCACCCTCGTCGGGGAGCGTGACGTGATTGGTGAAGCAGTGTTGCGTGGCATCGGCAAGGCAACCGAGCTGATCGATCTGACACAGCACACGGGGGCACATCCGCGACTCGGTGCAACCGACGTAGTGCCGTTCATCCCGATTGAGGGCGTGACCATCGAGGACTGCGTTCAGATCGCGCGGCAGGTGGGCGAAGAAATCTGGAAGCGGTACGAAATTCCGGTCTACTTCTACGAAGCGGCGGCGCGCACTCCGGAGCGTGTGAATCTGGAGAACATTCGGCGCGGTCAGTTCGAAGGCATCAGAGACGAGATTGCGACGAACCCGGCGCGGAAGCCTGATGTCGGGGAGGCTCGGGTGCATCCGACCGCGGGCGCCGTCGTTGTTGGTGCGCGGAAGTTCCTGGTGGCTTACAACGTGTACCTGAACACGACGGATGTTGAGGTTGCGAAGAAAATCGGCAAGGCTGTGCGGTTCAGCAGCGGCGGTCTGCGGTACGTGAAGGGGATGGGCATCCCGGTGAGAGGACTCGCGCAGGTTTCGATGAACCTGACTGACATCGACCAGACACCGGTGGCGCGCGTCTTCGAGTTCGTGAAGAGGGAGGCGGCGCGGTACGGCGTGATGCCGCTCTCGAGCGAGATTGTGGGTCTGATTCCGAAGAAGGCCATTGAGGACGCGGCGGAGTGGTTCCTCCAGGTCGAGAACTTCGATTCGTCGATGATCCTTGAGAACCGGCTGGCGGCTGTGATGGGCGGCAAGATGGCCGTAGGCGGACTGCGAGCAGGCGTGGAGCCGTTCATCGAGCAGCTGGCAGCGCCGACCGCTGCTCCGGGCGGCGGGAGTGCGTCGGCCGCGGCGGGCGCGATGGCAGCGGCGCTGGGAACGATGGTCGCGTCGATGTCACGAGGCAAGAAAGCGTACGCGCAGTATGAGCGCGAGCACAGCGAGGCCATCGCGCGACTGGCGACGCTCCGCGAAGAGCTGAAGGCGACGATCGATGCCGACGCCGACGCGTTCAAACAGTTGATGGCGGCGTTCAAGGCGGCGCGCGAGAACGACACGCCCGAGGCGCAGCAGAAGATCGTCGACGCGACGAAGCACGCGGTTGAGGTTCCGCTGAGCGTGGTCGAGAAGACGAAGGAGATCGAGGTGATTGTCGAACGTCTGCGGCCGATCACGAACCCGAACATGGATTCCGACCTCACCACGGCAACGGCGCTGGCAAATGCAGCCGCCTACGGCGCGCTTGCAAACGTCGCGATCAACTTGAAGTCGCTTAGCGAGCCTGAGTTCGAAGGCGACGTGACGGCGCGTCTGGACAAGGTCGGGATCAACTTCCACAGAGTGACAGCCAGCAGGTAGTCCGGAACGGGAGAGGGTAGCCGAACGGCACACAGGTATATACCCCCTCCCCCTCTCGGTCTATCAGAATCAGTCACTTGGGACGGGTGATCTGGCCTGGTCTATGAATCTAAACGGGTTAGACCTCAAGGTATTGAGGGGCAAAGACTTGGATCCGGTCTCATCCTGCTTGGAATCGTTTGTCCGTTCTCTATTTCCACTTTATAGAAAAAGGCGGTCCAAACCCGACAGGTTGCGCAGGAATTTATCTGTTTCGGCGTGAGCAGGTTGCGAAGGAAACGGTTGTTGGGAGGGCTTGACGCGATTCGCCCAACCCAGTTCCGTTTCGGGATTATGGGATGTAAGCCGATTTGTCGATAGTCATCACCGAACACAACGCGTAAGCGACTGAAAGCCTTTGCCGTTATGTGTGCCGCTGGTGTCTAACTCGGCGGGGAGTGCGCATGCTCTGCGAGATACGATTTCGTTTTCTGCTGCCCATCGCGCAGACGTTTTCAGCTGCGATCTTCGGTGGGGTGGGGCTTTGGCAGCGGCACCACATCCTTAGCCAGCCTTGGCTGGGCGACCAGACAATGTGGGAAACCACTGCGCGCTTCCATGTTTGGCCATGGCCGTTCAAGTTTGCTGTGTTGACGAATGTCCCTGCATTTTTGGCGGGTGCGCTGGTGGAGTGGCCCATCGAGAGTGTTTGGTCAAGCATCCCTGAATGGATTGCGTGCTTACCGTCACTAGCGTTCGTGCCGCTGCTTTGGTATTGGGTCGGTGCTCGATTCGACGCGAAATTGCAAGCAAGCCGCCGGAAATACTGGATGCTAATGCTGGCTTTCACCGCTGTTTGCGGTTTGGGCTTATTAGTGCCCGGTCACGTTAGCTACATCCCATACGGCGTTTTGGTTTGGCTCGTTTTCACTGTGGTTGCCAAACGCAGAGGTGCGCAGGACAAACTCCTGCTGCCGACCACGCGTTGATTGTTGGCGCGAACAGGCCTTCCAGCCACCTATACCGAATCAGTGCGTGTAGTTCATGCAACGACGAAAGTTTGCGGTGGTCGTTTGTACGCTCAACAAAACAGTACGAGGCCTTGCTGTCTATCGCGTGACGGCAGCGAACAGGTCGGTATTCAGGAGCGACTGTTTAGTCTTGAAAGCCGTGAAGCCCCAAAACCCTGGCCTCATCTAAAGGCGCGGGCCACATTATGTGCCGGAAAGGACAAGGGGCAGATGAGCAATCTCACGCGTGAAGAAATGGATCGGATCATGAACGAGCATTTCGCTTACGAGGCTCAGGATGACGTTGACGGTGTGGTCAGCACGCTGACCGAAGACGTTGAGCACGATATCGTCGGCTCACCGGGCAGCCAAGTCACAGGACGTGAAGCAGCCCGCAAGTATTACGAAAGCCTTTTCGCGAACCTCAAGGGCGAATCCGCCCAGCCTGTGCGCAGGTTTTACGGGGACAACTTCATGATTGATGAAACCCTTTGGACGGGGCACGTAGTGGGGCGCGTCCTGGGGGCTCCAGGCGGGGAGGGACGCGTCAGCTTTCGCATTCTCCACCTTCTGGAATTTCGCGACGGCAAAATTTCGCGCGAGAACGTCTGGATCGATCTCGCCTCAATCATGCAGCAACTCGGCCGGGCGGAGGCTACCGCGGCTTAGGTCGGTGGCGACTTATACGCCGGTTCTATACGTGATCCAGGGCCGCACCTTCGGGTGCGGCCTCAGAGTGTTGACAGATTGGCGGTGAGTTTGAAAAGGAAGCTCGCTTCGGCGCTTTAGAGCACCCACTGCGTGGTTGCGGCGGCGGTAGAACACCCCACAACGCGCGACAGCGGCGCGTTGCGGGGACCCCGCGCCCGTCCAGATCCTTCAGCGCGCAAAAGAGGCGGGCTTCAGGATGACAACTCTGGGGTTTGTCTCAGCATCCAGGGCCACACCTTCGGGCGCGGCCTTCGCGTTCAGAGCGTCTGACTACGAATCAGAAGGTCGCGACGACCGCCCTCAATTCCGGTTCGGGATTACTGAATATAAGCTTATTTCACGTCACCTGGCGCGAAGCATCGTAGGATAGAAAGGTGATGGCAGAGAACGGACTGCCGTGCCTCGACCTGCTGGAGGCCACTCCCGAAATCCTCCGTGGCCTGATGGCCGAGCTTTCGGACGAAGATGCCCGATGGAAACCGGAGCCGGACCGTTTCTCGGTGGCAGAAGTGCTCGCGCACCTTTCGCACTCCGAAGGCCACTGCTACCGCATGCGGCTCGACCGTTTCATGAGCGAATCCCTTCCGGAGTTCGAGCCGGATGACGCGCAGATGTATCTCGATCTCTACCGCGACGCCGATCCGGAGGATGCCTTCGACCATTTCGAGGAACAGCGCGAAGCGAATATCGGGTACCTGAGGGAGCTGCCCTCCGCCGCCGGTCAGCGCAAGGCCCTGCACCGGGAGTACGGAGAGATTACGCTCTCCGAGATGCTGCACGAATGGGCACTGCATGACCTGGGACACATCCGGCAGATTGCCGAACTGGTCCGCTCCCGAAAGTATTTGGCTGGCGCGGGAGCGATGGGCCGCTCGTACAAGCTGAACCCCTGAGTGCAACCAAAAAGGTTGCGCTAGCCAATCAGGAATCGCTTCATAGCGCGAATACCTCTTTTGATGGCAGCGCTTTACGCCGAGTCTCGGACGGAGTTCCACGATTGCTGGCGAGAACGGTTCTATCCACCTATCCCGAATCGGTACGTGTACTTAATGCAACGACGAAAGTCTGCGGTGGCCGTTTGTACGCTCAACAAAACAATACGAAGCTTTGCTGTCTATCGCGTGACGGCAGCAAAGAGATCGGTATTTAGGAGCGACTGGAACTTCTTTTCGTCGGCCCGGAAGTGCAGACGGAGGCGGTCGGAGTCGGAATCGACGGTTACGTTCTCCAAGGCCAGCTTTTCGGCGGAGTTTCCCGACATACGGCGATACATCACGCCAGCCTTCACCAGTGAGGACAACGTTGTGGCCGTAAGGGAGTCCGACGTTACAACGTCCAGATCGAAATTGATGCCGGAACCGAAATCCATGGTGTAGCGGGATGCGAGCAGCCGCTTCTTCAGCAGTTCGTAGTCGGCAAGCTTCGCGGCGTCGCCGAGGGCGGAGCGCATGAGGTTCTGCGTGCCTTGCTGGTCGAGAACGCTCCAGACCGCGCTGTTATCGACACTGCTGACGAGGTCGGTGATCTCGCGGTTGTAGGCGAGGTTCTCGCCTTCACCGTCGTAAGTGGCCAGAGCAGCCTGAAGGGAGCCCGGTTCGGCAAAGAGCAGCGTGGTCGGGTCGAGGAATACCATCTGCATGCCGCCGGCCATGGGCCACACGCTGTTGGTGCGCACCTTCAGAGGCTTTATCTTCGCGACCTTCAGCTTCTGCATGATCTTCTTGGTCGGGAAGTTGCCCTGTGCGATACCCACCATGCGAAGAGACTTGTCCACGCGGAACGTGGCGAAGGTGAGCTGGTCGAGGTCTGTATCGGGCGAGATTCCGATGTTCCGCAGCGATGTCTCGAACTGCTTGAGGTTGTCCGGCAGCAGGCGTTCCTTCATGGCCATCGCCGTCTGCGAGTTCTTCAGGCTGCGGTAATCAACCGATATGATCTGCTGTATCTGCTTCGGAATTGCGTTCTTGGCCGACGACCCAAGCGGGGAAGCGATAGCCATGCTCGCGCACAGCAGCAGGAGGAAAAGACCGATATAGCGCTTCATGCTCCCTCTGAACCGGACAGAGTCTCTGTTTAGGATGAGCCATCTTCCGGCATGGTTGGAGTACCACTCATCATTGTATCTATATCAAACATGACTCATGGCCGTTTCACTCGCGAGCCGGTGACGAAAGCTCATTCAGCATTTGCACATGCGTGCCGGACCGGAACGGGCACCTGCTCGACGATCTCCAGTCCGAAACCCTCGAGCGCCGCGACCTTCCGCGGATGGTTCGTGAGGAGACGGATGCGGTGCATGTCGAGATCAGTGAGTATTTGCGCGCCAATGCCGATATCGCGCTGCGTGATGCGCTGGTGTTCAGGCGAGGGGTCCTGTTTCTCACTGTGAAACGCGAGTTGGCACCGATCTCCCTGACGCTGCACGCTGAAACCCTTCGAAGTCTGGTGCAGGTACACGACCGCGCCGAACCCAGCCTCGGCCACAAGGCGCATGGACTGATGCAAGACGGCATGGCAATCGCATACGCTCGCGGCAAAGACATCGCCAGCAAGACAATGTGAGTGCATCCGAACCAGAGCCGTGCCGCCGCCCGCTTCGCCCGTACCACGCACGAGTGCGACATGCGAGGCGCCATCGACTTCCGATTCGTATGCGATCATCCGGAATTCGCCGAAGGGCGTGGGCAGCACAGACTCGCCAATACGGCGGACGCATCGCTCGTATTGCATGCGATAGCGGATAAGTTCGGCCACCGTAAGCAGTTTGAGTCCATGTTCCTGGCAGAAACGAATCAGGTCCGGAACGCGAGCCATGCTGCCATCGTCATTCATGATCTCGCAGATAACGCCGGCGGGCGAAAGGCCTGCGAGGCGCGCGAGGTCAACGGAGGCTTCAGTCTGTCCCGCACGAACCAGCACACCGCCGTTACGCGCGCGTAAAGGGAAGATGTGTCCAGGACGGGCCAAGTCTGAAGGGCGGGTCGCTGGGTCCGTGCAGGCAAGTATGGTCTGCGCGCGGTCGTAGGCGGAAATGCCGGTTGTAACGCCGCGTCCCGCGGCATCGATGGACTCGCAGAACGCAGTGCCGAAGTTGGATGTGTTCTCGGCGGTCATGTTGCCGATGCGAAGCTCGTTGAGCCGCTCGTCAGTGAGAGCAACGCAGATAAGACCGCGTCCGAACCTGGCCATGAAGTTGATGGCGTCAGGAGTCACCTTTTCGGCCGCCATCGTGAGATCGCCTTCATTCTCGCGATCTTCGTCGTCAACGACGACAATCATGCGGCCAGCGCGAATCTCTTCGAGTGCGGTGGGGACGTCACAGAAACCGGTACTTGGGGTCATGAGAACTAGAGTAAGTGTAGCAAATGAATGGGGTTCGGCTACAGCCGAACCCGGGAAAGAAAGCTTTGTTGAACTGACTTACGCGTTGGGCACGAACAGGCGAACGAGCCAGAAGCACAGTGCCGACACGGCTGCGGAGGCCGGGATGGTGAGAACCCACGCCCAGACGATGCGCCGAGCCACTCCCCAGCGTACCGCCGAGAGCCGAGTGGTGGAGCCAACGCCGATGATGGCACCAGTGATCGTGTGTGTCGTGCTAACGGGGATGCCGGCAAGGGCTGTGCCGAAGAGAGTAACGGCACCCGCGGTCTCTGCAGCGAATCCACCTACGGGTTTCAGCTTGGTAATTTTGGAGCCCATGGTGTGAACGATTCGCCAGCCGCCGAAATACGTGCCCAAGGCAATAGCAGCGTGGGCCGAAAGGATGATGGGCCAGTGGTATACACCCCAGTTGTGCTGGATATCCCAGGCGCTCATCAGACCGCCGGTGTAGAGAGCGCCGGCGATAATCCCCATCGTCTTCTGAGCGTCGTTGCCCCCATGCCCCAAGCTGTAAGCGGCGGCCGAGAGCAACTGCAGACGGCGGAACCACCTGTCCACATTCTGCGGCGCCTTACGGTGCAAGAGCCAAAAGATGCCGACCATCAACAGCCAGCCGAATGCAAGCCCGATCATCGGAGCGAACACGATGAAGATGAGTGTCTTCGTCCAGCCCGATGCCACGATGACGCTAAACATTTCAGCGGGACCGCGCTCAAAGGCGGCGCGGGCAATGGCGGCGCCTGCGTATCCGCCGATAAGGGCGTGAGATGAAGAGGTCGGAAGACCCCACCACCAGGTAAGCAGGTCCCATACAATGGCGCCGACGAGGCCGGTGATCACCACCCACTGAGTGATGATCGAAAGGTCGATCATGCCCTTGCCGATTGTTTTTGCGACGGCAGTGCCGAGGAGGAAAGCGGCAACGAAGTTGAAGAATGCCGCCCAGGCAACGGCCGCGCGCGGCGACAACACGCGGGTGGAAACTACAGTTGCGATGCTGTTCGCGGCGTCGTGAAAGCCGTTGATGAAATCAAATGTGAGTGCAACAAGGACAGTGACAGCTAACAGTATCAGTCCAGCGTCCACGAATATCGTCTCCCGACTAAGCGCTCTTCAGGACAACAGCTTCCAAGACGTTGGCCGCATCCTCAGCCTTGTCGGTGGCCAATTCGAGTACTTCGTATAGTTCCTTGAACTTGATGAGGGTGATCGGGTCCTTCTCGTGCTCGAAGAGGTGTGCAATAGCGCCACGAGCAACGCGATCGGCCTCATCCTCGAGGCGGTTGATCTCGACGCAATGCTGCATGACATGGTCTGGATTGCGTTCGAGCAACTTGACCGCATGCGCGATCTCTTCGCTCTGCCGAACGACAAGAGCCGCAAGTTCCGCGGCAGCAGCGGGAGGATTGTAGATCTTGTAGAGCATCATTCGATCAGCGGCGGCGTTGACGAAATCGAGGACGTCGTCGATGGAAGAGGCGAGCCGGTGAATGTCCTCGCGATCGAATGGAGTGATAAAGGTCTGATTGAGCTTTTTCAAAATCGCGTGAGTCATTTCATCGCCGCGATGCTCAATGTCCTTAACCTGGTTGCGGACCTGGACGGGGTCGGTTCCATTACAGTCCTTCAAATACTCCGAGAAAACCCGCGCACCGTCAGTCAGGTTCGCGGCCATTTCCGCGAACATCTCGAAGAACTTCACTTCCTTGGGGATGATGCGAACCATCCGGAGACTCCTCTGCGTATTACAGCCGTGTTACAGAAAGGTTAATGTGTTGTTGCAGAAGCTCTACTATCGCACGCGAGGAAGCGAGAAACAAGGACAGAGACCAAAGCGGCAGCTCTGGGAATGTTAAAAGAATGTTACATATTGGGCAGAGCAGTGCAGCACAAAGAGTGCAGTGACCGGATCAGGCCGGGAACTCAGGCATTGGCAACTCTGCTGGCACCGCGAAATAACCTGCGCATCGCGCGTATGACCCAGCGTAGCGCAAGAACGATGAGCAGCAGCAGAACGGCTACGATTGCTGTCGCGATATAGGGATGCTCGGCGGCGAACCAGACAAGCCCGACGGCAAGGATATCTTCGCCAAAGCTCAAGGCACTGTTGGAGAAAGGTTCGGGAGACGGTGTGACCGCGGCGCGAGCCGCCGTCTTGCCGCTGTGCGCAGCCAGTGCCAGCGCGCCACCTGAAAGCGTAGCGACAGCCTGAGTCCCCGCGCCCATCTGTTCGGTACCGCCGTAGGCCAGCAGGGCAGCTACGGGCACGCGGATGAACGTCTGCAGCGCGTTCCAGATGAGGTCGAAGGCGGGAATTTTGTCTGCAAAGAATTCGATGACGAACATGACAAGCGCCACCCCGATTACGGTCCAGCTCTCGACCATGTGCAGTGGTTGGGGAAGCTGAAGAACATCGGCCCGGGCAAGCAAACCGAGAGCGGCAAGGGTGGCGTACACGTTCAGTCCCGCAGCGAAACACGCCCCGGCCAGCAGTGCTATGACTTCGCCGTTACCATGCTCCATGGCTAACCTCTTCTAATTTGACGCTTCAGACCGGGTTTACGACCGCAACGGTTGTGCGGCAGGCAAAAAGTAAGGCCGCCAGTGGCGGCCCGGGTCATCAGCGATGTAAGAAGACTTACAGAGTCGACTCGATTTCAAAACCCCATGCCTCGAGAAGGGGTTCGGGGATGTACTTCGAGTTCTTGTTGCGGCGTGCCCACTCGCGCAGACGGGTCGAGCGGACGTACTGATCCGGCGTGAGCTTGAACTCACGAACGACCTGTTCAAATTCAGTGATGGTGGGAGTGACGGGGCCGATCGGTTCCGGCTTGCCCCAGTTTGGATTTCCACGTCGCCTGGCCATGATTAGTTCGTCTACACCTCTGCCTTGAAGATCTCTTTAACCGTACTTTCTATATGGTGGCTTAAAGAATTGGATTCACCAGGATCGAAAACAGACTCAGGCGCAGGCCCTACATAGCAAGAGTCAGTTCCCCTAGGATGAATGAATGATACCACGGAACTTCGCCAGGTGCAATACATAAGTTCATGCAGGTCAGCTACTTAACTGCCGAGCTTCGCACCACGGATTTTTAGCCACATGTAATAGACACCAGCCGATTGGGAGGTGTTCCCACTCTCAATGGCACAGAAACTGGGTGCAGACCAGGGCTGGTGGTTCGTTGAGCGCTAGCCTATACAGATCGGAGCAGGTGTGCGAAGAAGAATAGGTGCTGGGTACTGAATCCAGTGGTGCCCGGAGGGGGAATCGAACCCCCACAGCCCTTTCAGGCCTGCGGATTTTAAGTCCGCTGCGTCTGCCAGTTTCGCCATCCGGGCGCGTCGGTCTAAGTACCTGGCGAGGCCCAACTCAGTTCGGTCTGCCAGAGGAGGGAACTGACTGTTGCAAGGTAAGATTCCGGTTGTTCTTGCGCCAGTCGCTCCGGTGACTGCTGTGTCAGTGTCGCATAGCCGCTGCACGGCAAACAACTGATGCTTAGGAGCAGAGAGTGACGGGCAGCCGCTTACCTGATCCCAACTTTGAACTTGGGATGCTTCGATGTTCCGGTCACCTGCACCGGAACTACTGATCCACCGCCTTCATTCTTGATAATGGGCTGGAGCAGCTTCAGCACGAAAGACTTCGCTCCCTTCGTCGCCTCGGACAGTTTGGCCTGGGTTCGAAGCCTGCCCTTCAGGTGCACGCGCTTGCTGAACACATTGAAGGTTCCCCCGCCGACTGCGTCTGCCCCGCGGACCTGAAATTTCACCTTCGATAACAGTGCGATACCGTCTTTCATCTCCACATTGCCGGTGAGCGTGACCGCTGTATCCGGCGGGTCCTCATCTTCAGTGTTGCCCTGTGCGCGCGCGCTTAGCTTATCCACTTTCTGTTGCGTCGCGGATGTGAACGCAGCTTTGTGAATCAGGAATTCACCATCCAGACGGACGCGGCTCAGGAACGGCTCTTCTCCGCGTGCGACGATTGCACGAGTGCGGAATCGAATCGGTCCGCGCATGGCGGGCTTTGGAGATGCCACAACGAGCCGCAACAGATCCTCTATGCGACCGGCATCGGAGGCCAGGAGGAGATTCACGACTTCGGGTTTATGTCGCTCCGCAGGGGCTATGACGCCGCTGGCCGTTATCTCTGTTTCGCCGAGCCGCGCATGAACCGAGCGCAGGGTCACCTCTCCGCCTGACGTACGAACTACCGAGTCGTACTGCGTGCGCAGGGGCATCGGATGAGTGCCCCGGCGAACGACGAAATTGCTGACTTCCGCAGTACCAGTCACGTGGATCGTCGCGAGTTCTCCGTTGAAGTGTCCCCTGCCTGCGAGCAGACCGCCAAGTTGAGGCAGAGTGGCAAGATTACCGTTGCTTACGGCGAAGGTGCCGGAAACTGGCGTGAGTAAGACTTGATCCCTGCGCCACGGCCCGAGTTCACCACGCGCGTTGATTGTCATCTCGGGTTTCGGGTTATGCAACGCAACGTCGAACTTAATACGGGAGTGCTCGCCGACGTCCTGCATGTCCAAGCGCCCGACTCGGAAGAGCAGAGGCTTACGATTCGGCCCGGAGCTGATCTGCAGCTCTGAGCTTTCGGCAACAAGACGTTCGACTGTGAATGTGCCCTCCGTGTCGGGGCCTCTATGAAACAGGAGGTTGTGGGACCCATCGTCAGTTGAAACCCGAACGACCAACCCCTCTGTTTGTACCTGTCTGATCGATTTCGAACGCCCGAGCAGCCCGAAATAAGAGGCCACTACGGTGATCCGTTTTATGGTGACGCTGGGCGGGGCGGAAGAGGCGCGGCGCAGAACCACTCCTTCTGCAATGAAGCCGGGGCCCGGGAAGTAGAGTTTGCGAAAAGAGCCGAACTCAACCGTTGCCGAGGAGTGCCGTTGAACTTGCTCCGTCAGTTTCTCCTGCGCGAACGGAAACATCACTGTAATGGTGATCGCCGCCACTAACGCCACGCAGAAAAGAGCCGCTGCGGCGAGAAGTATCCGAGCTTTGCGTTTCGGTGGGCGCGGAACAGGCTGGCTGTCCGGAGACTTCTGCGAGGGGGGCATCTGAGCTGTTAGATGCGAGTGATGCAGGCCCAATTCCGCAAGTCGGCGCAATGCGCAGGCGTGCTGTTGCTATGTTCCGGGTTAGGAGCGTCCGACAGCCCCGGAAATCCGAGGCTGTCGGGTGACACTTACGAAGACCGCTGTTCCAGCATCAGTGATTCTTGGTGGAGGTCATAAACCCTCCCCAGTAATAATCGCCTGCCTGGCGGATAAGGCTGACCTCCGTTACGTGACCTGGGAAGTAGACGAACCCAAACAGGCAACGCATGTACACGATCCCCTGCTCGTTTGTAAAGACAGTGGCCGTAGTGCCGGGCCCCAGGTGCTGTAGGAATTTGTTATAAGGATTTCCCGCGGAGTCGAATGCCTGACAAGCGAGAGTTCTAGGGTGACCGCTCGCAAAGGATGTTGTTCTGATCCGCCAGCCCCCATTAGTTCCGTCGCGCTCGAGTCTCATGCCAGCGCTGGCCGCAACCAGATATCCGGCGGTCGGGTCGGTGCTGTTTATTTTTGTCACCATGACTCCGGCATACTGCTCACCGTCACCGCTTGTATCGGGAACCTCGCGGTCCTCGGGCTTACCAGTGTTGAGCAGACCAGAAGCGGTGATATTGCCATTGCCCGCTACTCTGAACGTCGTCGTATCTTCCTGTTGACCTTCAAAAGTGAATCCACCCGCTGTCCTGGCCCTACCCAGAACGCCGACTCCAGCAGTCCCGCTAGCCTGGCCGACCAAGCCGTAGCGAGGCTCGGTGTCACCCAGACTCAAGTTAGCGCCGTTTATTGCAGCGAAACCAAAGCTCCCCAGTACTGTCAGACTTCCATCCGACAATTTGAGTGGAACGCTGGATGGTAATCTCGCACCGTCAAGCGTGCCCGAAGTGATTTTGGCCGCATCAAGGCTGGCTATCTTCGGGTTGCTTACCGAACCGTCGACCAGCTTCGACGTGGTGACGGATGCGTCGGCGAGCTTCGCGCCGTCGAATGTTTGCGTTGAGGCGAAGCTGATAGCTCCGGTCATCGTTCCGCCGGACGTCCTCAGGTAGTTCGCATCGTGGTTGTGGTCGCTGCGCGTGGCTGTCGTGGCCGAACCAGTACCCGCGAAGTTGACACTGAACTGACTGCCTGAGAGTGTCAGTCCGGCTCCAGCAGTGTAGCTGCCGCCGCTGCCACCACTTGCGGCTGTGACTTGCACCGATCCGTCCGGGAACTTGAATCCGCCCGTTGTGCTCTCAATGACGCCGACAACGCTGAGCTTCTGTGCCGGCGATGTTGTGCCGATGCCGACGTTCCGGGTGGTGTTATTGATGTAAAGATTGTCGTTGTATTGATTGTTCTGCCCGCTCCAGCCGCCAAGTGAGAGATCGGCGTTGTTGTCAGCGTGGAAACGCGCCATTGCGGGCATAGTCATCACCAGGAAGCGGCTCCAGCCGTTCTTGTCCAGCAGGCGCAAGGCGGTGTCGCCGAAACTCGAGTTGGCCTTGAACTGGGCGGCGCCGGCCACGTCCAACTTGAATGCGGTTGTGGGCGTTGTGGTGAACATCCCTATCGACGTGGCGGTTTCGGTAATTTGGGAGTCGCCGAGTGAGACACCGTCGGAGAGAAATTTCGCAATCCGGCCGTTAGTGCCGGAGATGGCATCCGGGCTGATGACCGGGTCGCCTGCCGCCTTGGTCGGACTGGCTGAGACCCCGGGCTGTACCAGTACAAATGCCGATAACGGTCTGCCTCCCAGAGTGTCGGCATCCGCAGCCTTCATTGCGTAAGGAACGCTGGCGAACAGAACGCGAGGCAACTCGGGTTGCCCCTGCGGCTCAATCCCAAGCCATCGAGCTTCTCCCGACACAAATGCCGAAATCGGCAGGCCCTCCTCGCTCTTAGCACCGAGCAGAACGGCGTAGCGGCCTTGCTGGTCAAGCGTGACGTTCTGCGTTTCAACCCATATAGGCGCTCCGCCTACCTGCTCGTTGTACAGCGCGAAGGTAATACCAACGGTTCCGGTCGCCCGCGGAATGACTCCGCTGTATTTCACGACGCGGGGAACGGGGGTAAACGTCGACTGCTGAGCTACCACCCAAACGTTAGACAACAGCATGGTTACGAGTGCCGACAGCACAAGTTTCTTCACGCGAAGAAGCTCCTGATGAAAGTTGTGTCTACGGGGAGAGCCGAACAGACGGGGCCCTTCCGCAGGTGGCCGGTAAAGCTGATTTGAGGGACAGGAGCGCAATTCTACGCGGGCGTCTAGGGCGAGGGTAGCCAAAACTATCCTCATGGAGCCCCGAGTGCTGAAACGGGACCCAACACTGTTTCCGGGGGAAGCGCGGCCCGGGAGGCAGAAAACATACACGGTACGCAGTGCTCTTGAGAAGTCCGACATCGAGTCACGCCAACCTGTTTAAGAGTTTTCTCATCCTGAGTGGCACTTCAACTGCGTCTCGTTCCGTTCGCAACACATTTCGGGATCTACCGTGGCCCATGCACGATTCGCGACGTAACTGCGTTTGCGAGTGCAACGGGCAGGTGGTCGCATTGCGGGTCCGACGCGAATGGATGGATTAGACGAGATCGTGAGGGAGTTCCTCGTTGAAAGTAACGAGGGACTGGACCAGGTGGAACGTGACTTGGTGCAACTGGAGAGAACGCCAGGCTCGGCTGAACTGGTCGCGCGAGTCTTTCGTGCAATCCACACGGTCAAGGGGACGAGCGGGTGCCTCGGCTTTCCGCAGGTGGAAGCACTTGCGCATGTGGGCGAAGACCTGCTTAGCCGTGTGCGCGATGGGCTCATCTGCCTCTCCTCCGAAATGGCTACCGCACTACTCGCGATGGTCGATGCCCTCCGGCAGATGCTAGCTAGCATCGAGAACACCGGAGACGAGGGCCAGCACGACTACGCCGATCTCCAAATCAGGCTGAAAGAACTATCGGCTGGGAATAACGCACCCGAACGCTCCGCAACAGAGCAGTTCCGAGTTGAGCCCGGCTACGAGCCCATCATCACGGCAGCAGAAGAGCAGAGTGTCGTGCCGAGCGAAACGCTAGACACGAAGCTAGACTCGCGGGTTGGCGGCGGGGATGCGAACGTCTCATCGGTTTCGGGGAACAACATACGCGTTGATCTCACGTCGCTCGACAAGATGATGAACCTCGTCGGAGAACTCGTCCTCGCGCGTAACCGCGTACTCCAGCTTGCTCCTGCCCGGTCGGACAGCCTGTTTGTACACGCAGCACAGGCGCTGGATCACATCACGACTGAATTGCAGGAAAGCGTCATGAAGATGCGACTGCAGCCAATCGGGAATGTTTGGAGCAAATTTCCGAGGGTGGTACGAGACGTGGCGCTCGCGTGTGGCAAGCAGGTCTCGGTGCAACTGGATGGCAGCGAAACGGAACTGGACAAAAGCATCATCGAGGCCATCAAGGATCCGCTCATGCACATTGTGCGCAATGCCGTGGACCACGGCATTGAACTGCCGCATGTCCGCGAGGCAGCCGGAAAGCCCGCACAAGGAAGGCTCGTCTTACGAGCGTTTCATGAAGGAGGGCAGGTCATTATCGAAGTGGCGGACGACGGCGCAGGAGTGGACCTCGAACGAGTGCGTCAGAAGGCAATTTCGCGCGGGCTCATCGGCGAGGACGCTGCGATGCGCATGGGGGAACGGGAACTTGTGAACTTGCTGTCCGTTCCTGGATTCTCGACTGCAAACACCGTTTCCAATATTTCGGGGCGCGGCGTTGGCATGGATGTCGTGCGAACAAACGTTGAGAAAATCGGCGGCACGGTGGACATGCAGAGCGAAGCCGGCCAGGGGACGACGGTGCGTCTGAAGATTCCCCTCACGCTTGCTATCGTCCCCGCATTGCTGGTGACCACCAATGGCGAGAGGTTTGCCATTCCTCAAGCAAACCTGCTCGAACTGGTGCGCCTGAAAGAGGACAACGAGGGAATCGAGGACGTGTACGGCGCGCCCGTATACAGGTTGCGCGGAAACCTGCTTCCGCTTGTGCACCTTGGGCGAGAACTTGCCCTAACTGATGACGATTACGAGCGTGCGAGCCACATCGTCGTCCTCCATGCCGATGGGAAGCAGTTCGGACTCCTGGTGGACACGGTGCAGGACACGGAAGAAATCGTCGTGAAGCCACTTGGCAAGCACCTCAAAGCGATCCCGGTGTTTGCGGGATCGACCGTGCTGGGCGATGGCCACTTGGCCCTGATCCTTGACGTGGTGGGAATCGCACAGCGCGCGAATGTCCTATCCGCCATGAGCAAAGGACAGACCGCATCGGCTGAGATAGCGAAGTCGGATGCGCGCGGGCGACAGTCGTGGCTCACGTTCCGTGTGAGAGGGGGCGAGCACGCCGCCGTTCTTCTTTCACAGGTGTCGCGCCTGGAGGAGATCAAGGCATCCGCGATGGAGCGAATCGGCGGCCACGACGTTGTGCAGTACCGCGGAAGGATCATGCCGATTATCAACCTGAGCGCCACAGCGGTTGGCTCAGATACAGAAAGCGAAGAGATGCTGAGCGTGGTGGTGTACGCGAGTGGCGGACGCACGCTGGGGCTTATGGTGGACGAGATTCTGGACATCGTGGATGAGAACGTCGTGCTTGAGCACGAGCAGTCGTCCGCAGGTGTACTCGGCGCAGCAGTGCTGAACCATCGCGTCACAAATGTCGTGGACCTTCCCGCACTCGGGTCGGCTGTAGCGTTCGGAGATTGAAATGGGAAAGAAGCAGATGGCGACGTTCCGCCTTGATGCCCTGCTGTTCGGGATAGAAGTCGAGCGAGTGCAAGAGGTGATACGCGCGCAAACGCCCACCCTCGTGCCGCTTGCACCTGCTGCCGTCGCAGGGCTGTTGAATCTTCGCGGACAAATTGTTACGGCAATCGACCTTCGCCGGGCACTTGGGCTGGGCCCACGCATTCGGGATGCTGATTCGATGAACGTCGTCGTGCGGTCAGCGGACGAAGTGGTGGGTCTAGTTGTGGATGAAATCGGGGACGTTGTGGAGGTGACGGATGAGTGGTTTGAGGTGCCTCCCGAGACGCTCACACGGCAGGGCAGTGAACTGGTTCGAGGTGTTTACAAGCTGAATGGGGTGCTGCTGCTGGTGCTCGACACAGATGCAGTCATCGCGCGCGCAGCATAGTCAGTTGCTAAAGCGAACAAGTCGGGTAAGGGAGAAGCGGGATGAAGTGGTTCATGGATCGGAAGATTTCAACGAAGCTGCTTGCGAGTTTCGTTGCGATGGCACTCATAGCGGGAATCATCGGCGCAATCGGAGTCACGAGCATTCAACAATTGGAAGACGCGCACAAAGCGATGTACGAGCAGTCCGTAGTGCCGTTGAAAGAGGTCTACAGAATCTCGAGTGCATTTCAGCAGGTGCGGGTCGCGTACGGGGAGATGGTCCGACTGAACGACCGCGCTGCGGTGGAAAAGCGAATCGACAATCGGCGGGCCCTGTCCGACGAGGCGAGGGATGCCATCGGGAAACTCTCGGCCGCCATACATTCGGACACAGGTAAGCAGTTGCTGGCTCAGTTCAGCGAGAGCCGACAGATGTTCCTGCTAGACCTGGGTACGGTGGAGGAACTCGCGCTCGCCAACCGAGACGCGGCGGCGGTTCGCTTGATGGAGGGTAGCCTCGCCCAGACCACGGCAAAGTACGCGGAAAGCTTGTTCAAGCTGTCGGAGTTCGCAACACAACTTGCGAAGGATACAGCCGAGAAGAACGAGGCGCTGGCACACAGGGCCGAAGCGACGATTCTCATTGTGCTGGCAATCGGAGTCGCGGCTGCCATCGGTCTTGGATTACTCATCGCGCGAGTGATTGGCAAGCCGATCGTTCACCTGACGTCAGAGGCGGAAAAACTGGCGGCCGGCGACCCAGACGTGAACATCTCATTTGAACGACAAGACGAACTCGGTGAGTTGAGTAACTCGTTTCAACGCATCGCGGCTATGACGAAGGAACGCGCGACAGCGATGAACAAGCTATCGCAAGGAGACCTCTCCGCAACGCTTGAGATTAGGTCGGAAAAAGATGTGCTCGGACAGGCCTTTGGCGAAGTGGTCGAGAAGCTGCGAAAGCTGATCAGTGAGACGGAAAGACTAACGAAAGCAGGAGCGAACGGGGAACTGCACACGCGCGGCGACGCCGACCAGTTTGCAGGAGCGTACAGGCAGATCATCGAGGGCGTGAACAACACTCTGAACAGCATAGCCACGCCAATAACGCTCGCGATTGGACATCTGGAGAAACTGTCTCGTGGAGAAAACGGTCAGCAGATTACACGCGAGTATAAAGGCGAGTTCATTAAGCTGCGCGACGGGTTTAACAGGTTGTTCGCAACTGTAGACCTTCTTGTCGCCGATTCCAGGATGCTGGCTGACGCAGCCGTACAGGGCAAGCTGAACGTGCGCGCGGATGTGAACCTTCACGCAGGAGACTTCCGGCGAATCGTTGAAGGATTTAACGACACGCTGGATTCGATGGTGAAGCCGATCCGCGAGTTCAGCGCCGTCCTCGATCGCCTGGCTGGCGGCGACCTCACAGCCGGGGCCGTCAACGGGTATGCCGGCGAGTTCGAACAGCTGAAGAACGCTCTGAACGCCACCGCACAGCAGTTCCGTGGCGCAATGAGGCAGATTGCGCAAAGCACGGCCTCACTGGTGGCGTCGTCCGAAGAACTGAATCGCGTTAGCCAGCAGATGAGTGCCAGCGCCGATGAGACGGCGACTCAGGCGAACGTAGTCTCTGCAGCAACGGAGCAGATAAGCAAGAACATACAGACCGTGAGCACCGGGGCCGAGCAGATGGGCGCCAGCATTCGTGAAATTGCGAAGAGCACGGCCGATGCATCCAGGGTCGCGACCTCTGCGGTGAGAACAGCCGAGACCACGAACCACACGATCGAGAAGCTCGGCGACAGCAGCGCCGAGATCGGGCAGGTGATCAAAGTGATCACCTCGATCGCGCAACAGACGAACCTGCTTGCGCTCAACGCCACTATAGAAGCAGCGCGCGCGGGTGAGGCGGGCAAGGGGTTTGCAGTGGTGGCGAATGAGGTGAAGGAACTCGCAAAGGAAACGGCGAGGGCAACAGAGGAGATCAGCCAGAAGATCAGCGCAATTCAAGCGGACACAACGAGTGCAGTGTCGGCAATAGCGCAGATTGGCCAAGTGATCACGGAAGTGAATGACATCCAGAACACGATAGCGAGCGCCGTAGAAGAACAGAGCGCCACTACAAGCGAAATCAGCCGCAATCTGGCCGAGGCTGCAAAAGGCGGAGTCGAGGTAAGTCACAACATCGCTGGTGTCGCCGATGCTGCACGGAGTACCACGGCCGCTGCATCGGACACGCAACGATCGGCTCAAGCGCTGGAACGCATGGCTGCCGAGCTTCAAACACTCGTGTCGCAGTTCAAGTACGAGCACACACGGAGCGCTTCAGCGGGATCGGCCATGTAGCCCGCTGCTGGCCGGAGCAGTCGCCGGTTGGGGGACCTGCGAACTGCTCCGGTCGACCGTAAACCTTCGATACTCCGCTGCCGATGTACATACAAGTTCCCTGAACAGGTGAGAGGAGAAGATGCGCGCGCTGGTCGTGGACGATTCATCGGCTATGCGGGCCTTCATCAAGAGAGTGCTGCTGAACGCGAGGTATGCCGTTAGCGAGGCAGGCGATGGCGCACATGCGTTGAGGCTGCTGAATGACGATCAACGGTTCGACGTAGCCTTTCTGGACGTGAATATGCCGGGCGTGAATGGTCTTGAGACGCTCGCGCATCTGCGGACTGACCATCGCTTCAACTCAATGCGGATCGTCATGGCGACTACCGAGACCGAGCGCGATCGGGTTGCGCATGCGCTCCAAAACGGCGCAGACGAGTACGTGATGAAGCCATTCAGCCCGGAGTCGGTGCTGCAGAAGCTAGAAATGCTTGGTCTTGGCCATGAGTAAGGCGCGCGTGCTTGTCGTGGATGATTCAGTCGTGATGCGGCGAGTTCTTCGCGACGTCATCGGGCAACAACCATGCTTTGAAGTGTCGGGAGCGGCTGCGAATGGGAAGATCGCGCTGGCGATGATCGAAGGCAGCGTACCTGATGTCGTAGTGCTTGATATCGAAATGCCTGAGATGGACGGCCTAACCACGCTGAGAAGATTACGTGAGAGCCATCCGAAGCTTCCGGTAATCATGTTCAGCACGCTGACGGAGCGCGCCGCGGCTGCAACCATAGATGCGTTGGCACTCGGAGCAAACGATTACGTTACGAAACCAACTCGTATATGTGGGACATTACAGGCGATCGAGCAGATCACGAACGAACTCATCCCAAAACTCAAAGCGCTCTGCACGCCGAAGGACACACGGCCAATCGCGGCACGACCATGCGCAGTGCAAACGTGTGTGCCGGCCACGCGCAGACAGCGCATTGAACTGGTCGCAGTTGCCACATCGACCGGCGGCCCGAACGCGCTGGGGGAGGTCATTCCTCGAATTCCGCCAGACTTCGAGGTGCCGATAGTCATTGTCCAACACATGCCACCTATCTTCACGCGATTGCTCGCGGAGCGCCTGACAGCGATATCGCGCATCCCGGTGTGCGAGGCAAAAGGGTCAGAAATCCTGGATCCCGCCACGGCATGGATCGCGCCAGGTGACTTCCATGTCAGAGTCGAACGGGATGGCCGCTATGGCCGGCTGATCCTGGATCAGGGACCACACGAGAATTCGTGCCGACCTTCCGCCGATGTGCTGCTGCGTTCTGCTGCCAAGTCGTTCGGCGCGGGTGTGCTGGCGGTAGTGATGACGGGTATGGGGCGGGATGGATTGCTCGGCTGTGAAGCTGTGTGCGCGGCCGGGGGCCGAGTGATCGTGCAGGACGAGGCCAGCTCCGTCGTCTGGGGTATGCCGGGATTCGTAGCCCGGGCTGGATTGGCGGAGATGTCGTTCGACCTGCGCGAGATTGGCAACGCTATTGTGCGGACGACTGCGGAATCGCGGCGACACGTCGGGGCGGCGAGCTAGTGGGGAGCGTGGGGCCAAGCGAGTTCGAGTTCCTTCGCGAACTGGTGAGACGCGACTCGTCGATCGTCATCGCGCCGGAAGACGCGTACCTGGCGGAGTCTCGGCTGGCACGTTTGACCCAGAGTGAGGGCTTTGCTTCAGTTCAACACCTTCTGCAGACGCTTCGACGCGTGGGGCCGCTCGACCTTCGGCGCAAGGTGCTCGACGCAATGACGAACAACGAAACCTGGTTCTTTCGTGACGCGTCTGCGTTCGCGGGACTCAGAAAGTTCGTGCTTCCCGAATTGGTGGAGAAGCGACGGCGAGAAAAGCGACTGACGATCTGGAGCGCGGCCTGTTCGACGGGTCAGGAACCGTACAGCGTGGCGATGCTGGTCAGGCAGTACTTCCGCGAGATTGCGGATTGGGACATCCAGATTCTCGGCACTGATATCTGCAACACTGCTCTTGAAAAGGCGAAAGCCGGTATCTACAGCCAACTCGAAGTGAACCGCGGATTGCCCGCGCAAATGCTTGTGAGCATGTTCGAGCGCAAGGAACTGAACTGGAAGTTGCGGGACGAAATACGGCGGATGGTTACGTTTCGTTTGATCAACCTCGCGGCGCTCTGGAGCGGCTTCGCACAGGCGGACATAGTGCTTTTGCGAAACGTGCTGATTTACTTCGACGAGCATACGAAGCGAACCATTCTAAGGCGCATTCGCAATTACCTGCGACCCGATGGATACCTGCTACTTGGGTGCGCGGAAACAGTGCTGGGTCTTGCGGAAGCGGAGTTCGAAAGGGTCGAGATAGACAAAACGTCGTGGTATCGAAGACGAGCTTAGCTGGGGGACAGGAATGAAAATCACTAGAGAAGACGTCGTGCAACTTGCGGAAGAGATCTGGAGCACCATGCTGAACATATCCCTTCAGCCGGCTTCGACGCCGTTCAATCCGCTCGCGGGACAACGCCTGGTCGGGGCATGCGTGCAAATCATGGGCACGTGGGAGGGTGCTGTACGGCTGGATTGCACGCAGGACCTTGCAGTCCAGGCGGCGTGCGGCTTCATGGGTGTTCCGGCAACTGAGGTAAGTATGGAACAAGTAAGGGACGCCGTGGGGGAGGTCGCGAACATGACCGCGGGAAGTGTCAAAGTCCTCGTGCCCGGCCCGTGTCACCTTTCACTCCCCTCTGTCGTGGACGGAACTGATTACGAACTCAGCATAAGGAACGGAGTTTCGGTGTGCGTGGTTGACTTCGGATCCGGCAGCGCTCAATTACGTGTGACGATCGTGAAGGCCGAACGCGGAACAGAGTCGTTACGCGGGTTGTGAAGCGCGTCTGTGCATTGCAATGAAAGACTGCGTGCCAAGTCTTGAGACCCGGGTAATCTTGACAGAGTGCGAGGTGCTGGAAAGAATCGATTAAAAATAGAAGAACGGACCAGGAATGCGCATTCTCGTCGTGGAAGATGATGTCCCTCTAGCTACGTTCATACGCAAGGGGCTCGAGGCTGAGCATTACGCGGTTGACGTAGCGCACGATGGTGAACAGGCGCACGCGTTAGCTACCGAGTACAACTACGATCTTCTCGTACTAGACCTCAACCTGCCAAAACTCGATGGCATTTCGCTGTTGAAGATGTTGCGTCCGGCGAAGCCGCACCTGCCTGTGCTGGTGCTCACTGCTCGAAGTCGAGTGGAAGACCGCGTGCAATCGCTCGATTGCGGCGCCGACGATGTGTTGAACAAGCCTTTCTCCTTCTCGGAACTATCAGCGCGCGTTCGCGCGTTGTTGCGTCGCGGGCGTCCTGTGGCCGATTCAGTGCTGCGGGTCGCCGATCTCGAGTTGAATCGCGTAGAGCGCCGGGTGATGCGCGCAGGCAAGCGGATCGAACTTACGTCGAAAGAGTTTGCTCTCCTTGAGTACCTGATGCGCAACGCGGGGCGGAGAATCACGCGCACCATGATCATTGAACACGTTTGGAACCTGTCCTTCGATACAGCTACAAACGTCGTTGATGTGTACATCAACTACCTGCGCAAGAAGGTGGACGAGGGCTTCCCGCAGAAGCTGATACATACTGTCCGGGGCGTTGGCTATGAGATGAACCACCAACCGGAGGCGTAGCGATGATCTCAGCAGATGTGCCTTGCCACTCGTCAGACGCGAATCAAACCAGGCAGCAGTTTATCTCCGACGTCTTTCACGCGCTCAGTCAACCGCTGGCCGCTCTCAGGTGCTCGCTCGAAGTTGCGTTATTGAAGAATCGGTCCGCCGAGGAATACAGGAGCATCATCGAGAACGCGCTCATCCAGACGGAGCGGGCCATCCAGTCTGCAAGTTTCGTCCGGCAGATGGCCGAAG
>Ga0196976_1000470_pt1 | contig 25402 bp, 22 predicted proteins | sample S3v_513CmetaG_FD_148644 | JGI IMG/M metagenome (GOLD analysis project Ga0196976, IMG submission 148644) | Soil microbial communities from Anza Borrego desert, Southern California, United States - S3+v_5-13C | ecosystem: Environmental > Terrestrial > Soil > Desert | place: USA: California...
GGGATACTATCCCCAATTCTACATACCATTCCGGTACAGCTACTCGCTTACCATGTCGCTCTATACAAGGGAACCGACGTGGATAAGCCGCGTAACTTGGCCAAATCCGTCACAGTGGAGTAAAGCCTCATGAAAAAAGTCCTGGTTGTATCATTGTTCGCCTTATTGGCAGGTTGTGGCATGCAAAACACTAAGCCTACAGATGGTCGGCAGTGGATGGAGCTCAGCTGCAGTGGGTTTGCCGATTGGACCAAGTGTCATGAAAAGGCACGCAATTTATGCCCTGGCGGGTATGACGTGGCCAATCAGGAAGAAAGTGCCATTGCGCAAAGGCGCACCATGCAGGTCGCCTGCAAAAAAGAAGTCAAACCCTCGGGTGAGCTGCTTCCCGACTAGCCACCCTCCTCACCTGTTTGCGCATTAGCCAACAGAAGCGATTGGACCCTAGTTTTAGACTTGGCAATGACTAAGACCGGGAGAAGCAGATGGAAGCCACTTGGATAGTTGTCGCCGATGCGGCACGCGGCCGTATCTTCGAGATGCAGCAAGAAGGACATCTGGCGGAAATTGAGAATTTCGTAAACCCAGCAGAACGCGAGGACAACGCTGACCTTCGCACCGATGGCTATGGACGCTTCTATGGCAAGGGTGAGCGCGAAGAGGGCCATACGGCGGAGCCGTCAGTCTTGCCCAAGGAGCACGAGGCTGCGCGTTTCGCCAAGCACCTTGCCGTATACCTCGATCAAGCTCGGAATCGTCACCTGTATGACAAGCTGCGGCTTATTGCGGCCCCCAGTTTTCTGGGCCTGCTCAGGAACACACTGGATGATGAGGTACGTAAATTGGTGGATCAGGAACTCGATCAGGACCTTACCAAGGTGAGTGTACGGGAACTCGAACAGCGCCTGGAGCGTACTTCGCACTGATCCGCCCATCTTAGTTTTCCAAAGGTACCAAAAACTCAAGCATTGCAGTAAGCTTGCAGGCTTTATGCATGAATGAGTTGTTATGGCCCAGTATGTAATGTCCATGCTCCGCGTGAGCAAAGTTGTGCCGCCCAAGCGGCAAATCATCAAGGATATCTCCCTTTCATTTTTTCCCGGTGCCAAGATCGGCCTGCTGGGCCTCAATGGCGCCGGCAAGTCTACGGTATTGCGCATCATGGCGGGTGCCGACAAGGAATACGAAGGCGAAGTCCAGCACCAGCCGAATATCTCCATTGGTTATCTGCCGCAGGAACCCCAGCTTGATCCTAACAAGACCGTTCGCCAGGAAGTCGAGTCCGGTATGGGTGAAGTCATGGAAGCCCAACAAAAGCTGGAGGCAATTTATGCTGCTTACGCAGAACCCGATGCCGATTTCGACAAGCTGGCTGAAGAGCAGGCCAAGTACGAGAACATCCTAGCTGCCAGCGGCTCTGATGTTGAACATCAGCTGGAAATTGCCGCCGATGCGCTGCGCCTGCCACCTTGGGATGCGAAGATTGGCCCGTTGTCAGGCGGTGAAAAGCGCCGGGTAGCTTTATGCAAGCTGCTGCTTTCCAAACCTGACATGTTGCTGCTTGATGAGCCCACCAACCATCTGGATGCCGAATCTGTTGAATGGCTGGAGCAATTCCTGGTGCGTTTTCCCGGCACCGTTGTGGCTGTCACCCACGACCGCTACTTCCTGGACAATGCTGCAGAGTGGATTTTGGAGCTGGACCGTGGTCACGGGATTCCATGGAAGGGCAACTATTCGAGCTGGCTTGAGCAGAAGGAAGCGCGCCTCAAGCAGGAGGAATCGCAAGAATCTGCGAGACGCAAGGCCTTGGCTACGGAACTGGACTGGGTCAGACAGAATCCTAAGGCGCGTCAGGCCAAGAGCAAGGCGCGTATCGCGCGTTATGAGGAGCTTGCCAGCGCTGAATACCAGAAGCGCAACGAAACGCAGGAAATCTTCATCCCCGCTGGTGAGCGCCTCGGAGATCAGGTCATCGAATTCAAGAACGTCAGCAAGGCGTTCGGCGATCGCCTGCTCATTGAGAACTTGAGTTTTGCCCTTCCGCCAGGCGCCATTGTCGGCATCATTGGCCCTAACGGTGCCGGCAAGTCCACCCTTTTTCGCATGATCACCGGTGAAGAAAAGCCGGATGCAGGTGAGGTCGTCATCGGCCAGACTGTGAAGCTTGCCTACGTGGATCAGAGCCGCGACAAACTGGATGGCAGCAAAACCGTATTCGAAGAAATTTCCGGCGGTTCCGACATCTTGACGGTGGGCCGTTACGAAACGCCTTCGCGTGCCTACATCGGGCGTTTCAATTTCAAGGGCAGCGACCAGCAGAAGAATGTAGGGCAATTATCAGGTGGTGAACGCGGCCGTTTGCACTTGGCCAAGACCCTGATCTCGGGCGGCAATGTGCTCCTGCTGGACGAACCCTCCAATGACCTGGATGTAGAAACATTACGCGCCTTGGAAGATGCCTTGCTCGAATTCGCCGGCTGCGTGCTGGTGATTTCGCATGACCGCTGGTTTCTGGACCGCATCGCGACCCATATCCTGGCGGCAGAAGGTGATTCACAGTGGACCTTCTTCAACGGCAACTACCAGGAATATGAAGCTGATAAGAAAAAACGCCTGGGTGAAGAAGGGTCCAAACCCAAGCGTATTCGCTACAAGCCGATTACGCGGTAGCAGTTACAGCCAGTCGCAATCGATCCGGGGTTTGTGGGGCGCCTTTTTCAAGAGCCAATCCCACACCCTCGGGGGCATCAATCTCATGCACTTGGCTATGAGGCCCATCTGCCAAGGGATTACAACAAAGCGGCGTTTGCGGGAGATAGCGTGAGCGAATTTTGCAGCGGCGATATCCACGTCCATCAAGAACGGCATACGGTAAGTGTTGACGTCGGTCATGGGGGTGCGGATATAGCCCGGTGCAATTGTGGTAACGGCAATCCCATAGGCACCCATTTCGATGCGTAAGCTCTCCAGGTAACTGATGGCAGCGGCCTTGGAAGCACTGTAGGCTTCCGCACCAGGCAGTCCACGAATACCCGCCACACTCGCTATGCCCACTAAACGACCTTTCAAGGGGCTCGTCTTCATAGCGGCAATGAACGGCTGGAAGGTATGCACCATGCCTAGGACGTTGATGTCCATGATGGCCTTGAAGGCGGTAAGATCTTCCTTATGTTCCGTTAACGTACCGCGGCTAACACCGGCATTGGCGATTACGATGTCAGGAACGCCAAAACGTTGGATGAAATCCTGCGCAGCCTGCTGAAGTGCTTCGGCGTCCCTGATATCCAAGGGATATACCGCACAAGGCTGTCCTAATTCATCGGCCAGGTTCTGCAGCTCGTTGGAACGCCGCGCGGCCAATCCCAGGATAGCGCCCTGCTTCGCGTAGTGCCTGGAAAGCGCCAAGCCAATGCCGCCCGAAGCGCCGGTAATAAAAACCCGCTGCGCTAGTGCGTCAGCGGGTTGGAGGCGAGGATTCAGCAGCACAAGTTGATCAAGGCTGGGCGGCTTTGTCCTTGCGTGCATTGGTGATGATGTAGTCCGCAACCTTGAGGACTTCATCATTGCCGCCTGCCATCGTGCTTGAGGTCAGATATTTGCCGTCGACAATCAAGGCCGGCACCCCGGTCGCGCCTGAGGCGCGAAAGACTTGAACCGCTCGCATCACTTTGGTGTTTACCGAGAAAGAGTTGAACGTTTCTGCAACTTTCTTGTGGTCCATACCACTTTGTTTGGCGATCCAATCGATAGCGGCTTTTTCGCTGGTCGGATTAAGGGTTTTCTGCTTGTGGATTGCATCAAACAAGGGCACGTGCAGCTTGTCCACCAATCCCAGGGCTTCCAGCGTGTAATAAGCCTTCGCCATTGGCGCCCAATCCTGACGCGGCACGCCGGGAACGCGCTTGAAGTAGACATCCGGGGGTAACTTTTTCACCCAAGCCGATAAAGGTGCTTCCAGATGGTAGCAGTGAGGGCAGCCATACCAGAACAGCTCAGTGACTTCTATTTTTGCAGGTGTGTCCGTAGGAATCGCTTGTGCTGTCTGCTTAAACTGGTTGCCCAGTTCAGGAGCGGCCATCACTTGAGTCGACAGAAGCAGCATCAGCGCTGCAAGCAATTTTTTCATGATTTTGTATTCCTTGCTAATGGTGGTTGTAAGCTACTAACGTTCAGCACCCCGACCCAGACGACAGCTACTGATCGGCCGTGTTGCTGTTCACTTTGATCAAGTCCGCTTTGAATCCGTTCCGTACCAGTTCTTCCCGGGCCTTGTTGATTTGCTCCAGTTCAGCAAACGGTCCCACCCGCACACGGTGCCACACCCCTTTGTCAGGAATCGTAGCTGTCTGCACGAGGGCTTCCATGCCCAGCAACGCCAGCTGGGCTTTCATGTTGTCAGCCTCCTGTTCAGTCTGGAAGGCGCCCACCTGCAGGAAATAGCGATCATTGGAAGCTGCAGGCGAATTGGCCTCAGCCTCTTTTTGCTTGATTTCCTGCTCGGTCACCTGGCTTTCACTGCCAGGCAAAATCGTATAGAAATCAAAGCGGGGTTTTGCTTCCTTGTCTTCCTGTAACACCGCAGTATCGGGATCAGCTGCTGGCTGCTCTTTTTTGGAAGATGCGGCTTTGGTGAGGAAAGGGCTTTCTCCACCTGTCACGAAGATCGCAACAGCAACTGCGAGGCCTACGCCAAGCAGCAAACCCAGCAGCAAACCAGACAGGAAGGGATGTCCTTTACCCGTGGTACGGGATTTCGAAGTGACGGGTTTATAGTCTCGGCTCACATGAGCTCCTTATCGATCTTGATCACATTTTTTCCGGTGCACTAACACCCAGCAGATGCAGGCCGTTTTTCAGTACTTGCTGGGTGGCCAACACCAATGACAAACGCGCGGTCTTCAGCGTCTCATCGTCTACCAGAAATTGTTCTGCGTTGTAATAACTATGCAAATCGCTCGCCAATTCTCGCAGGTAATTTGCCACCATGTGGGGCGCGAGCTCAGTCACTGCGTTCTCCACGATCTCGGGGAACATGCTCAAGCGCTGCATTAATGCGGCTTCATGTGCAGAAATGAGAGGTTGTAAGTCTACATCAGCAAGCCGGTTTGTATCACCGCCCCATTGATTTAGTACGCTGCAGATGCGCGCATGGGCATATTGAATGTAATAAACTGGGTTGTCATTGGTCTGCGCGCGTGCCAAATCGATATCAAAAATCAGCTGGGCATCGGCGCGACGCGCTGCCAGGAAATAGCGCGTAGCATCACACCCGACCTCGTCTATCAGGTCGCGTAAGGTGACATAACTGCCGGCGCGCTTGGAAATCTTGACCTCTTCACCCCCGCGCATGACGGTGACCATCTGGTGCAATACATAGTCAGGCCAGCCTTGGGGAATGCCCATGTGTAAGGCCTGCAATCCTGCGCGCACACGCGTAATGGTGCTGTGATGATCGGCACCTTGCTCATTGATCACGCGTTCGAATCCGCGGCGCCACTTCTCCACATGGTAGGCAACATCCGGGACGAAATACGTATAACCGCCGTCCGCCTTACGCATGACCCGATCCTTGTCGTCCCCAAAATCCGTGGTGCGCAGCCATAAGGCGCCATCCTGCTCATAAGTGTGACCGCTGGCGATGAGTTTTTGTACAATTTCTTCTACCTTGCCTTCTGCATAGAGCGCGGACTCCAGCGAAAACACATCAAAGGGGATCTGGAAGGCCTTAAGATCGAGGTCCTGTTCATGACGCAGGTAAGCCACGGCGAAGTGCCGGATGGATTCCAGGTCGTTCACATCGCCATTGGCGGTCACTTCCATATCGTCAGCAACAACGGTATTCCTGTCGAGAAAGGCCTGGGCGATTTCGGCAATGTATTCACCGCGATAGCCATCTTCATGCCATTCTGGATGCTCTGGCGTGATGCCGCGGCAGCGCGCTTGTACCGATTCGGCCAGATTATCAATCTGGACGCCCGCGTCGTTATAGTAGAATTCGCGCGTGACCTCCCAGCCGCTGGCCTGTAATAGACGTGCGAGGCAGTCCCCTACCGCGGCACCACGTCCATGACCCACGTGCAAAGGGCCAGTGGGATTGGCTGACACGAATTCAACTTGCACCTTGCGCGGCTGGCCAGCACTGTTATGACCAAGGGTGTTGTGGCCGTAGCGCTCGCCCAATCTATGGATTTCGCCAACCACGCTCTGCCGTGCTTTTGCGTTCAAGAAGAAATTGATAAACCCAGCGCCGGCAATCTCCACCTTTTCCAGAAAGTCAGAAGCGGGTAACGCCTTGATCAGGTTATCGGCTATCGCACGTGGATTTTGACGTAAGGGTTTGGCCAAGGCCATGGCCAGATTTGTGGAAAAGTCCCCATGTAGAGCAGTTTTTGGACGTTCCAGCTGAATATCGAGATCAGGTGAATCAACCGCAACGGTTTTTGCGGCTTGCGTCAGTAATTCGGTAAGATGTGCTTTCAAGGCGAATCGTTATTAACACGTGAATATAAAAAGCTATTTTAACCTACTGGGCCATTACTCCATAACCCGATCTCCGCTTGTCTGCCTGCATGCAAACCGCTAAGCCCCGCATCCTGAAAGTGGCGCTGGACGTGCCGCTCGATACGTTGTTCGATTACCTGGATGGGGGATTTGACGTTGCCATTGGTCAACGTGTTCTTGTGTCTTTTGGCCGGCGTGAACAAATCGGTGTAGTCGCGGCTATTGCAGAAGACAGTAATGTGCCGCTATCCAAGCTCAAGCCCATTCTGCATGCCTACAAAGATGAGATGCCGCTGGATGCTGATATCTTCAGATTGTTGCAGTTCTGCTCGGATTATTATCAGTATCCATTCGGGCAGGCATTGCTGTCGGTATTGCCAGGGCGCCTGCGGCAGACAGACCCTGCCACAAGTCGTCTGCAGTATTGCTATAGCCTGACGACGCAGGGCCGCGCAGCGGGTTCAGAAGCTATCCCCCCGCGTGCCATCATCCAACGAAGGTTGTACGAGGCCTTGCTGCAAAACGATGCGCTCGACGAAACGACGTTGGCTGGGCTCTCTTCGGGATGGAAAAAAGCCATCCGGGTCATGATGGAAACAGGCTGGGTAGAAGCCCGGGAAATGCAGTCAGGGGCTTTAGGCGTCTCTCAGGCCGGGCAGCATGAGCCCGTTCTGAATCCTGATCAGGCAGAGGCGCTGCAGGCCATAACTGCAGCACCAGGGTTCAAGCCTTGGCTATTGCATGGCATCACCGGCAGTGGCAAAACGGAAGTCTATATCCGCGTATTGCAATCCCTGTTGGCGGATACTGACGGTCAGGCACTGGTACTGGTGCCCGAGATCAACCTAACGCCCCAGCTCGAGGCGAGATTTCGTAGCCGCTTGCCTAGCTATTCCTTGGTCGCACTGCACAGCAATCTGAGCGAAAGTGAGCGCTTGCAAAACTGGCGTCTGGCCCAATCAGGCCAAGCACGAATTGTCATTGGCACACGGCTCGCTGCCTTTACGCCCATGCCTCAGCTGAGTGTAGTGATTGTTGACGAGGAGCATGATGCCTCTTACAAGCAACAGGACAGCATGCGCTACCATGCGCGTGACGTAGCGCTGGTGAGGGCAAATTACCTCAACATCCCTATCGTACTGGGTTCAGCAACACCTGCGCTGGAAACCTGGCATAACGCGCTCTCGAATAAGTACAACTTGCTGTCCCTGAGCGCCCGTGCGGTGAATGAGTCCCGGCTACCAGCGGTGCGTTGTATAGATATATCCCGCGTTGACCTGCAGGACAGCCTTGCCCCGCAGTTGATCGAGGCTATGCATGAGCGTCTGCAACGCGGCGAGCAGTGCCTGTTATTCATCAATCGTCGTGGTTATGCACCGGTATTGTTGTGTTCTGTCTGCCACTGGATTGCCCCCTGTCCGCGCTGCAGTGCAAGGCTTGTCGTGCATCTGCGACGCCGTCGCATGAGTTGCCATCATTGTGGCCATGAAGAAAGGATGCAGCAGCAATGCCCCAGTTGCGGGAATGTTGATTTGCGACCTACCGGGCATGGGACACAGCGGCTCGAAGAAACGCTCACTCAATTGTTCCCGGGTGCAAGTATTTTGCGGGTAGACAGGGATAGTATGCGTAGTAAGCATGCACTCACAGGCATGATGGACGCGATGAATACGGGCAAGGTGGATATCTTGGTGGGCACGCAAATGTTAGCTAAAGGTCACGATTTCCCCAACCTCACGCTGGTGGGTGTGGTGGATACTGACTCGGCTTTGTTCAGCCCAGATTTCCGTGCGTCTGAGCGCCTCTTCGCGCAACTCATGCAGGTCGCAGGCCGTGCTGGACGTGCTGAGAAGCCAGGCGAAGTCCTGATACAGACCACGTTTCCTGAGCACCCGCTTTTTCACGCCCTACGCGAGCAAAATTATCCTGTTTATGCACAGGCCTTGCTGCAGGAGCGACAGCAGACCGAATTCCCGCCCTTTTCCTATATGGCTTTGCTCAAAGCCGAAGCAAACCAGTACAGCCTTGTAGAGCGGTTTTTGCAGGATGCCGCAGCGCTGGCTCGACAGGTCAATCTCGCAGGCCAAGTCATGGTTTACGATCCCCTGCGACCGCAGATGGAACGGCTAAAAGGCATGGAGCGCGGGCATCTGTTATTGCAGGCCAATAGTCGACAGCACTTGCAAGGGTTGTTGAGAGCGTGGACACCCCAACTGCGAGCCAGTCCTCTCGCTGCCAAGGTCAGATGGGCAGTGGACGTTGACCCGCTTGAATTCTGAACCCGATACTGACGGCCGGACGCTGAACCATAATTCAGCGCTGCAGCTGTAGGCTCCTCCCAAGTTAAGGTTGCTTTGCTGATGGAGCTGCAGCTATCAGGCTGATTGATGGTACTTCTTGCTCAGGTTGTGTACGGCAGAGATCATGGCGGCAGCATTTTCAGGTGGCGTGAATTGCGTAATGCCATGACCGAGATTGAACACATGCCCATTTCCATGGCCGTAGCTTTCCAGGATGTTGGCAACTTCGCGTTCTATAGCAGCAGGTGTTGATAACAAAATGGCGGGATCCAGGTTGCCCTGTAACGCAACCTGATCACCTACGCGATGGCGGGCTTTACCAATATCCACGGTCCAGTCCAGGCCTAGACAATCAGCCCCTGCATTCGCCATGTCTTCCAGCCACAGGCCGCCGCCTTTGGTGAACATAATGCGAGGCACGCTGTGGCCTTCGTGTTCCCTGATGAGCCCACCTAGAATCTTTTGCATGTACTGCAGGGAAAACTCTTGATAAGCGGCGTGTGAGAGCGCCCCGCCCCAGGAGTCGAAAATCATGACAGTCTGCGCACCTGCCTCAATCTGGGCATTGAGGTAGGCGATGACTGCTTGGGCATTGGTGTCTAGGATATGATGCAGTAGTTCAGGGCGCTCATAGGCCATCTTCTTGATGGTCAGGAATTCGGTGCCGCCTTGCCCTTCTACCATGTAACACGCCAATGTCCACGGGCTGCCGGAAAATCCTATCAAGGGAACGCTTCCGTCTAGCGCTTTTCGGATCTGGCTGACCGCATCAGTGACATACTGCAGACCCGCCATATCTGGCACAGCTAGTTTGCGAATAGCGTCTTCCTCGCGCAAGGGATGCCTGAACTTGGGTCCTTCACCTTCCTCGAAATACAGTCCCAGCCCCATGGCATCCGGCACGGTCAGGATGTCCGAGAACAGAATGGCCGCATCGAGTGGGAATCGATCCAGTGGTTGCAACGTGACTTCAGTTGCGAAATCCGGGTTTTTGCACAAACCCAGAAAACTGCCTGCGCGCTGGCGCGTGGCCCGGTACTCGGGCAAGTAACGACCGGCCTGGCGCATCATCCACACGGGTGTGTATTCAGTCGACTGACGCAGCAGAGCACGCAGGAAGGTATCGTTTTTTAGATTGCTCATTTATCGCCCAATAAAAATTTGGGGATACCAGACAGAAGCCTGCGTATCCCCATGGTTCAGGTGTGCCCGGTGTTAGCGTGGCAAGGTACTGCTGCCCATCAGGAATTCGTCTACGGCGCGCGCGCACTGACGGCCTTCACGGATGGCCCAGACCACCAATGATTGCCCCCGGCGCATATCGCCTGCTGCGAATACCTTGGGTTGTGATGTCACATAACCACCTTGTTCTTCAGTGGTTGCCTGTGCATTGCCGCGGGCGTCCTTGTGCACGCCAAAAGCATCGAGCACTTTCTGCATGGGGCTAACGAAGCCCATGGCCAGCAGTACGAGATCTGCCGGCATGGTGAATTCAGTGCCCGGCATTTCCTGCATGCGGCCGTCTTTCCACTCAACGCGTGCCGCCTTGAGTGCCGTAACCCTGCCGTTTTCGCCGATCAATTCCTTGGTCGCAACGGCCCAGTCGCGTTCGCAACCTTCCTCGTGAGAGCTGGACGTCCTCATCTTGAGCGGCCAGTTGGGCCAAACCAGTTCCTTGTTTTCCTTTTCCGGCGGCTGCGGCATGAGTTCAAACTGCATGACGGAAGCAGCGCCATGCCGGTTTGAAGTACCGACGCAGTCTGAACCGGTATCACCGCCGCCGATGACGACAACATGCTTACCCGTAGCTTTGATCTGGTTCGTTACCTTGTCTCCAGCGACAACGTGGTTCTGCTGGGTCAGGAATTCCATGGCAAAATGCACGCCGTCGAGCTCACGGCCAGGAACCGGTAGATCGCGCGGGTGCTCAGCACCCCCAGCCAGAATAACGGCGTCATAGGTATTCATGAGCTCATCTGCGCTGACGTTCTCGCCCACGTTCTGATTGACACGGAATTCCACACCTTCCGCTTCCATCTGTGCAATACGGCGGTCGATGTGGGTCTTCTCCATCTTGAAGTCAGGAATACCATAACGCAGCAAGCCGCCAGGCCGATCCTGTCTCTCGTAAACGACCACGTCATGGCCGACTCGCGCCAGCTGCTGTGCAGCCGCCAGCCCAGCGGGACCGGAACCGACAATGGCGACTTTCTTGCCCGTCTTGTGGGCAGGCGGTTCAGGTTGCACCCAGCCACTTTCCCAAGCCTTGTCGATGATGGCGTGTTCAATGGACTTAATACCGACGGGGTCATCATTGATATTCAGCGTGCATGCTGCTTCGCAAGGTGCGGGGCAGATGCGGCCGGTGAACTCAGGGAAGTTGTTGGTCTGGTGCAGGACTTCGATCGCCCGCTTCCAGCTCTGGTGGTAGACGAGATCATTCCAGTCCGGAATGATGTTGTTGACTGGACAGCCTGTCATGCAGAACGGAATTCCGCAGTCCATGCAGCGAGCACCCTGGATGCCTGCCAGGTCGTCAGGCAGGCGGACAACAAATTCCTTGTAGTTCTTGACGCGTTCCTGGACAGGAGCGCTCGGTTCGGATAACCGTTCGAATTCCAGGAAACCAGTGACTTTACCCATTACGCTGCCTCCAGCAATTTCTGCTCGGCAAGTTCGGCGAGCGCGCGCTTGTATTCGTTCGGCATGACTTTGACGAATTTACTCCTGTATTCATTCCAGTGTTGCAATATGGATTTGGCACGTTCGCTACCGGTATAAGCGGCATGTTTCTGGATCAGGCTCTTGAGTGTGATCTCGTCTGGTTGATCCAGATGGTGCACCGCATTTTCAGGTAGGTTGTCCGAAGACTCGATCTTCTCAAGCGAGACCATGGTCAGGTTACAGCGCTGGGCGAAATTGCCGTCTTCATCGAGCACGTAAGCCACACCACCGGACATCCCTGCAGCGAAATTGCGGCCGGTCTGCCCCAGAACCACTACGGTGCCGCCAGTCATGTATTCGCAGCCATGGTCGCCCACACCTTCCACCACGGCGGAAGCGCCAGAGTTGCGCACACAGAAGCGTTCGCCGGCGACGCCGCTGAAATAGCTTTCTCCCGTCGTTGCACCATACATGACAGTGTTGCCGACAATGATGTTGTCGCTAGGTACGCCTCGGAACGCTTTGGGCGGCTTGATCACGATGCGGCCACCACACAGGCCCTTGCCAACATAGTCGTTGCCTTCACCTTCCAGTTCGAAGGTGATGCCGTGCGCGAGGAAGGCTGCAAAGCTCTGGCCCGCTGTACCATGCAGATTTACGTGAATAGTGTCATTCGGCAGGCCGGCATGACCGTATCGTATCGCTACCTGATTAGAAAGCATGGTGCCGGCTGTACGGTTGGTGTTGACGATAGGCGTATCGATGACGACTTTTTCGCCTTTCTCCAGCGCTGGTGCCGCTAGCTTGATCAGGTTGTTGTCGAGTGCACGCTCCAGGCCGTGCTCCTGCTGTTCTGTGTGACGCCGAGATACGGAGGCTTCCACTTCAGGCTGGTAGAAGATTTTGCTGAAGTCCAGCCCACGCGCTTTCCAATGCTCGATGCCAGCTTTCATGTCGAGCAGATCACTACGGCCGATGAGTTCATCAAACTTGCGGATACCGATACTCGCCATGTATTCACGTACTTCCTCGGCTACGAAGAAGAAATAATTGACCACATGCTCAGGCTGGCCCGTGAAGCGCTTGCGAAGTTCGGGGTCTTGCGTGGCAACGCCAACCGGACAGGTATTGAGATGGCATTTGCGCATCATGATGCAGCCCTCAACCACCAGCGGAGCCGTCGCGAAGCCGAATTCATCAGCCCCAAGCAAGGCGCCGATCAGCACATCGCGACCTGTCTTCATTTGGCCATCGACCTGAACGACGACGCGTCCGCGCAGACGATTCAATACCAAGGTCTGCTGCGTTTCGGCCAAGCCGAGTTCCCAAGGCGTGCCCGCATGCTTGATGGAGGAAATCGGTGAAGCACCCGTACCGCCGTCATGCCCGGCGATCACGATATGATCCGACTTGGCCTTGGCTACACCAGCAGCGACTGTACCCACGCCAGTTTCAGACACGAGCTTGACCGAAATTGAAGCTTTGGGGTTGGCATTCTTGAGGTCATGGATGAGTTGCGCCAGGTCCTCGATCGAATAAATGTCGTGATGTGGCGGCGGCGAAATCAGGCCAACGCCAGGCACCGAGAAGCGCAGCTGGGCAATATACGGGCTGACCTTGTGGCCAGGTAGCTGGCCGCCTTCGCCGGGCTTGGCGCCCTGTGCCATCTTGATCTGGATCTGATCAGCGCTCGCCAGATATTCGGCTGTAACACCAAAGCGGCCGGATGCCACCTGCTTGATTTTGGAGCGCATGGAATCACCCGCCTTGAGCGGGATATCCTTGACGATCTGGCTCGAGCCTATCACGGCGGCTGTCGATGTATCCTTGGCAACCGGGATGAACCGTTTCGGGTCTTCACCACCCTCACCAGTATTGGATTTGCCGCCAATGCGGTTCATGGCAATGGCCAGAGTGGTATGCGCTTCGGTAGAGATCGAGCCTAGCGACATGGCGCCAGTTGCAAACCGTTTGACGATTTCCTTTGCCGGCTCGACTTCTTCCAATGGTACAGGCGCGCCTGCAGGCTTGATGTCGAACAAGCCGCGCAAAGTCATATGTCGGCGTGACTGGTCATTGATCAGCTTGGCGTATTCTTTGTAGGTGCTCGATTCGCCGGTACGTGTAGCATTCTGCAATTTGGCGATGGACTCAGGCGTCCACATATGCTCTTCGCCGCGTACGCGGAAAGCATATTCCCCGCCCGGATCCAGCATGCCCTCGAGTGCGGGTACTTCACCGAATGCATCGCTGTGGATGCGCAAGGCTTCCTCGGCGACTTCCTCAAGCCCGATGCCTTCGATATTGGACGAGGTACCGGTGAAATATTTGGAGACGAAGCTGCTGTTGAGACCAATGGCTTCGAAAATCTGGGCGCCGCAATAAGACTGATAAGTAGAAATGCCCATCTTGGACATGACCTTGTACAGGCCCTTGCCAATGGCTTTAACGAATTTCTTCTGCGCATCCTTGATCTTGGCTGCGTCACCGCCGTCCACCACGTGGGCGATGGTCTGGAAAGCTAGCCATGGGCAAATAGCTTCTGCACCGTAGCCTGCCAGCAATGCAAAGTTATGCACCTCACGTGCGGAGCCTGTGTCGACTACCAGGCCAGTATTGGTACGCAGGCCAGCGCGTACTAGGAACTGATGGGTTGCCGAGCAAGCGAGCAGAGCCGGGATGGCTACGCGCTCAGGGCCAACCGGGCGGTCAGACAGGATTAGCAGATTGAAGCCGTCATTGACGGCCTGCTCGGCAGCTTTGCATAACGCGTCAATGGCAGCCGCCATCCCCTGTATGCCTTGGCTTGCAGGATAGGTGATATCCAACGTGAGCGTACGATAACGTCCCTGTGTCAGGGTATCGATAGCCTTGAGCTGCTCGAGCTCGTCCAGTGTCAATACGGGTTGGCTCGCTTCCAGGCGCAGCGCAGGATCAGTTTCATCAATCCCCAACAGATTCGGCTTGGGTCCGATAAAGGTCACCAGCGACATCACCAGCTCTTCGCGGATGGGGTCGATGGGAGGGTTGGTTACCTGCGCAAATAGCTGCTTGAAGTAGTAATAAAGCTGTTTGGGCCGATTGGACAGGATGGGCAAGGCGCTGTCGTTGCCCATGGAGCCCGTGGCTTCTTCACCGGCTACCATCATGGGCTGCAGCACGAATTTCAGGTCTTCCTGCGTATAGCCGAAAGCTTGCTGGATATCGAGCAGATCAGCGCTTAGCTCCAGCCCCCCGCCGACTGCAGGCAGATCACCCAGGAAATAGCGCGATTTTTCGATCCACTCGCGGTAGGGTTTGGCTTGCGCAAGTTCCTGCTTGACCTCGGTATCATCAATGATGCGGCCCTGTTCCATGTCGATGAGCAGCATCTTGCCTGGCTGTAAACGCCACTTCTTGACGATTCGCTCTTCCGGGAAGGTTAGTACACCCATCTCGGAGGCCATCATGACGTGGTCATCATCAGTGATCAGGTAGCGGGCAGGTCGCAGACCGTTACGATCAAGTGTGGCGCCAATCATGCGGCCATCGGTGAATGCCACGGCGGCCGGGCCATCCCATGGTTCCATGAGTGCAGCATGGTATTCGTAGAAAGCGCGACGCTCTTCTTCCATGAGCGGATTGCCTGCCCACGCTTCGGGGATCAGCATCATCATGGCGTGGGGTAATGAATAGCCGCCAGCCACCAGCAGTTCCAGCGCGTTATCAAAACAGGCGGAGTCGGATTGGCCTTCTGCGATCAGCGGCCACAGTTTTTCCAGGTCTTCACCCAGTACGGCGGAGCGCATAGCGCCATGACGCGCAGCCATCCAGTTGACATTGCCCTGCATGGTGTTGATCTCGCCATTGTGGGCGATCATGCGGAAAGGATGGGCGAGATCCCAGGCCGGGAATGTATTGGTCGAGAACCTTTGGTGCACGAGGGCCAATGCGGACTCCATGCTTCCATCCTGCAGGTCCTGGTAATAAACCCCTACTTCATTTGCCAGCAGCATGCCTTTGTAGACGATGGTGCGGCTGGACAAGGAAGGAATATAAAACTGGGAAGGGTCTTCCAGCTTAAGCGCGCGTACCGCGTGCTCGACACGCTTGCGGATAACGAACAGTTTGCGTTCAAAAGCATTCTGATCTGCGGCATTCGTGCCGCGACCGATGAATACCTGGCGCATCACAGGTTCAACCGCTTTAGCGGCGACAGCGATATTGCTATTGTCACGCGGTAGGTCACGCCAACCCAGCAGGCTTTGACCTTCTTCGGCAATCACGCGGGTGATGATAGCCTCACAAGCCTGACGATTTTGTTCGGCTTGCGGGAAGAAGATGGTGCCGCAGGCATATTCGCCGGCAGTGGGCAATGAAAAGCCTAGCGCCGCAGCTTGCTTGCGCATGAATTCATCGGGCATCTGAATCAGGATGCCGGCACCATCGCCGAGTTTAGGGTCGTAGCCGGTCGCACCGCGGTGGGTGAGATTGGACAGGATTTGTAATCCCTGCTCTACAATCTTGTGGCTCTTGCGGCCTTTGATGTTTGCAATAAAGCCGACACCGCAGGAATCGCGTTCGTGGGCCGGATCATAAAGACCCTGTTGTGACGGCCTGCCATAGGCAGGTTGTTGCGGCGCGTCCTGTTCTGTAACGTATGTTGCCAACCTACTAACCCTCACCACCCTCGCCTCGTGTTCTTCGCGCAAACCGAGGGTATTCGCGCGCTCCAGCCCGATTCTTTGTCGGGCCATGAAATATCAAACGGAACCTTCAATGTTACCGTTAAAAAACCATGAGTTCAATCACATAGAGTAAATCTGCCTGGAGATAATTCCGTAGGCTGTTATTTCTAGGCATGCATGCCCGAGAAAACCTTCCGCGCCGCATTCAGAGTTTGTTCGATATCCTGCTCGGTATGAGCCGCCGAGACAAATCCTGCTTCAAAGGCAGAAGGCGCGAAGTACACACCTTCCTGCAACATGGCATGGAAAAATCTGTTGAAAGTTTCCTTACCGCATTGCATGACTTCGGCGTAGCTCGCGGGTGGATTAGCGCGGAAATATAAGCCAAACATGCCACCCACGCTCTGGGCACTGAAGGGGATATTAGCTTCCTGTGCCGCTTCCGCCAGACCGTCGGTGAGCATTTCGGTACGCTTGGCCAGCGCTGAGTAGAAATTTTGCGCCTGCACCAGCTTCAGGGTGGCAAGTCCCGCCGCTACTGCCACGGGATTGCCTGAGAGCGTGCCGGCCTGGTAAACAGGGCCTGAGGGAGCAAGGCGGGCCATGATGTCCCTGCGGCCGCCAAAGGCGCCCACTGGCAACCCGCCACCGATGACTTTACCCAGAGTGGTGAGATCAGGCTTGATGCCGTACAAAGCCTGGGCTCCCCCTAAAGCAACGCGAAATCCAGTCATGACCTCATCGAATATCAATACTGCACCGTGCTTTGAACACTGTGCACGCAGTGTTTCCAGAAAGCCTTGCCGCGGTGCGATGAGATTCATATTGCCTGCCACGGGCTCCACAATGACGCAGGCAATCTCGCCGCCAATCTGATTGAATAATGCTTCAACTGCAGCGATATCGTTATAGGAAAGCGTGAGGGTGTGGGCAGCTACTTCGGGTGGAACACCCGCGGAGCTTGGCTGGCCGAAAGTTAGTGCGCCAGATCCTGCCTTCACCAATAACGCATCTGCGTGGCCGTGGTAACAACCCTCGAATTTCAGAATCTTGCTGCGTCCGGTAAACCCGCGGGCCAGCCTGATGGCACTCATGGTGGCTTCAGTGCCTGAACTCACCAGCCGTACCTGCTCCATGCTGGGGACAAGCTGCGTCAACAGCTCTGCCATTTCCAGCTCCAGCGCAGTGGGTGCGCCAAATGACAAGCTGTTTTGCGCGGTTTGCTGTACTGCCTTGATGACGTCTGGATGTGCATGACCCAGAATCATCGGGCCCCAAGACCCCACATAATCGATGTATTCCTTGCCGTCTTCATCCCATAGCCTGGGGCCATTGCCCCGTTGGAAAAATACTGGCGTGCCGCCTACAGAGCCAAAGGCACGCACCGGAGAATTGACGCCGCCGGGGATGAGCTGCTGGGATTGCTCGAAAAGCTGTTGATTGCGAGAAGTCATAGTCGTCATTCGTTAAATAGTTTGGAGAATTGCCGGGCGGTGCCCGTGATGTCATCTGCAGAAAAGAGAGCATTAATGACCGCGATGGCAGCAGCCCCTGCCCCAATTGCCTGAGGCGCGTTGTTTGTGGTGATGCCGCCAATCGCCACGGCAGGGATGTCCAAAGCCTCACGCGCTTGGGTCAACAAGTCTAGAGGTGCACGTACTGCCGAAGGTTTGGTGCCCGAATCAAAGCAACTGCCAAAGGCGACGTAGTCTGCGCCCTGCACTGCAGCTTGCTGTGCCAGCTCAAACCGGTTGTAGCAAGATACCCCTAGTATCTTTTGCTCACCTAGTGCGGCTTTAAGCCGAGCCAATTCGTCAGTTGAAAAGTCATTCAAGCCCACATGCAGACCATCGGCATCGATCTCCATACACAGATCGGCATCGTCGTTAATGATGAGCGGGACCTTATGGCTGCGGCACAAGCTGAGTAGATCCACGGCTTGGACCTGGCGTAATAGGCTGCTGGCGGTCTTATTGCGATATTGTACGATGGAGGCTCCGCCTAGCAGGGCGGCTTCTACCCTCGCATGTAAGCTTGCCGTTTCTTCAAGATCAGGCGTAATGGCATACAGCCCTTTAATCCTGCTGGTCGCCATCTTCCTCACGTGCCCAGAACATGCGATCCGGTATGTACTGCCCCATGCCCGGCCGGAAGCCAGCCTTAAGCGTGTGCCAGGTATACTCCTGGGCTTCGGCAATGGCTTCTTCCATAGTCAGACCATGCGCGATACAGGCGGCGATGGCGGAGGTCAAGGTGCAGCCGGAACCATGATAGCTGCCGGGTAAACGCTCCCAGCTATACGCTCTGATTAACCCCTGATCGCTATAAAGTGTGTTGACCACTTCGACAGAGCGCTCATGGGTGCCGGTGATCAGTACGTATTCGCAGCCCATCTCGAGCAGGCGCTGGGCGCTATCATCGAGGGACATGTTTTTGAGCTCCGCCTCATCGTCCCACTCCTCGCCAAACGCCAGCCGGCGTGCTTCCAGGCTATTAGGCGTGATCAGTGTCGCCTGCGGGAATAATAGTTCGACCATGGCTTCCTGCATTTCTTCGTTGGCAAGCTCGTCACCGCGGCCTGAGGCAAGAATAGGGTCGATCAAGAGGGGGGTGTCAGGATAATCCGACATGATCTCAGCAATGACGGCGATATTTTCCACGTTGCCGAGCATGCCTAGCTTGAAGGCAGAAACATGCACATCCTCAAGAATAGCGCGGGCCTGCTCATTCACCCATTCCGAATCGAACACCATTACGTTGTCGACGCCTAGAGTGTCCTGCACGGTCAAAGCCGTTACTACGGAAAGTGGGTGGCAGCCGATGCTGGCCAAGGTCATGACGTCCGCTTGCAAACCGGCACCACTGCTGGGATCGGTAGCCGCAAAAGTCAGGACGGTGGGGGGCATGGTGGTCATATGTGTGGAATAGCCCGCAGCAAAAAAGGGCTAATGATTTAGAATCCCTGCTATCTGCAGCGCTAGCTCTAAAATTAAAATGCTATTTTAGCTTTAAACCGTACCTCTCACATTATTCACAAGGAAAAACGCAAGCATGAAAAAATGGATATGCAATATTTGCGGCTGGATTTATGACGAAGAGCAGGGTTCTCCCGAAGATGGCATTCCACCTGGTACGCGGTGGGAGGATGTCCCGGTCAATTGGACCTGTCCTGAATGCGGCGCGCGTAAGGAAGATTTTGAAATGGTCGAAATCTAAGTGGAGCGGGCGACGGGAATCGAACCCGCGTATGCAGCTTGGGAAGCTGCCGTTCTGCCATTGAACTACGCCCGCGTCGCCGCTATTTTAAGTGCCGGGCCTCCACCTGGCAATTTGCCATTTGCCTAAACCGACGTAAAATGGTCTATTTACGGCAAGACCTCCGGTATTAATTCAATTGATTCAACTTACTATCAACGGAAATCCTAGAAGCTTCGAAAACTCCCAACTGACGGTTGACCAGCTCGTCGATCAACTCGGTCTGCAGGGCAGGCGCCTTGCCATTGAACGCAATGGCGAAATCGTGCCACGCAGCAAATTTGACCAGACTGCATTGAGCAGCGGCGACAAGCTCGAAATTGTGGGCGCAGTTGGGGGCGGTTAATTTATGCATACATTGAATATTGCGGGCAAGGAATATGGTTCTAGGCTGCTGGTCGGCACGGGGAAATATAAGGACTTCGCCCAGACTCGGGCAGCGATAGACGCCAGCGGCGCGGAAATTGTCACGGTTGCAATACGTCGAACCAACATAGGCCAGAACGCGGGTGAAGCCTCGCTGCTGGAATTTGTACCGCCCGAACAATTCACCTATCTACCCAATACCGCCGGCTGTTATACCGCTGATGAAGCAGTGCGCACGCTTCGGTTGGCTCGCGAACTGTTGGATGGGCATAAGCTCGTCAAGCTTGAAGTGCTAGGCGACCCTGCAACGCTCTATCCAAATGTTGTGGAAACCCTGAAGGCGGCCGCAATCCTGGTGAACGATGGTTTTGACGTCATGGTCTACAGCTCGGATGATCCAATCATCGCCAAACAGCTAGAGGAAATCGGCTGTTGTGCGGTGATGCCATTGGCGTCGCTGATTGGTTCCGGTATGGGAATATTGAATCCTTGGAATTTGCAGATCATCATAGAGAACGCCAACGTGCCTATCCTGGTGGATGCAGGCGTGGGAACAGCTTCGGATGCAGCCATAGCCATGGAGCTGGGCTGTGACGGTGTGCTCATGAATACGGCCATTGCTGCGGCACGCGATCCCATCCTCATGGCAGGCGCCATGAAAAAGGCCATTGAGGCCGGCCGCGAGGCCTATCTTGCAGGGCGCATGCCAAAGAAGTTGTATTCTGCTGCCCCCAGTTCACCCACAGAGGGCATGATTTCGGGATAACAGATTCAGAGATGCCTACACACAAGCGCTATGAATTCTCTGTGACCATATCTCCGGCTTTTGTACCGGATCAATCGGATGTGGAGCTTAATCGCTACGTGTTTTCCTACACGGTTATTATTACCAATATCGGAAGCGTGGCGGCGCAAGTCGTGAGCAGGCATTGGGTGATCACGGATGCCAACAATAATGTGCAGGAGGTTCGCGGCCTAGGTGTTATCGGATTACAGCCATTATTAAGACCCGGCGAGCATTTCGAATATACCAGTAGCGTCTTAGTGCATACGCCTGTCGCTACCATGCAGGGTAGCTATCAACTGGCGGCCGAGGACGGCACGCAGTTCGATACGGTGATCGAGCCTTTTACGCTTTCCATGCCGCGCGTGCTGCATTAACCTACACTTTTCCTGCAGAGCTTTCTTTGTGCCCACATTCCCCGCGCTCAGATTCATCCCTTTGTTGCTGTTGTTAGCCTCCTGTAGCCAGCAGCCAGTCAAAGTTGCGGAAGTGACCCCCGAACCCTGCGATTGCCCGAAAGCCGTGCAGCTGCCGGACAAACCATTACCTACTCCTGCAGAGGAAGTGCCAGCGGTTCAACCGCAAACGCCAGATTACGGCTTACTGCAGGAAGTTGGCTGGGAAGCCTTAGATGCACTGGCAGAAGATAATCTCTCAGCCGCGTGGGGCGCCTGGCTGCAAAGCTGCAGCACACTGCAGAACAAGCCAGTGTGGCAACCGGCATGTCAGGCAGCCATCAGCCTGACAACTGGCGGTAAAGCACCCGCCAATCCCGTGATTACGGCTTACCTCAAGGAATATTTCGCCGTATATCAGGCGAAGAATGAGGATGGCACGGATGCGGGTCTTATTACCGGGTATTACGAGCCCCTGCTCAAAGGCAGCCGCTTCAAAACCGACCGGTATCGTTATCCTTTGTATGGCAAACCGGGCGATCTGATTACGGTGGACTTGAGTAGCCTGTATCCCGAGCTCAGGCATAAGCGGGTGCGGGGTCGTTTGGTTGGGGACCGAGTGATCCCCTATTATGAGCGCCGCGAAATAGAGGAAAACAATCCGCTAGCAGGCCAGGAAATTCTGTGGGTTGACGACATCATTGACCTATTCTTCTTGCAGATTCAAGGTTCTGGGCTGGTGCAGCTCGAGAATGGCGAACAGGTACATGTCGGCTATGCCGATCAGAATGGTCAGGCGTACAACTCGATCGGCCGCATCTTGATTGAGCAAGGCGAACTGAGCCGCGACAAAGCCTCGATGCAGGGCATCAAGAATTGGGCACGTAATAACCCACAGAAACTGCGGGATTTGCTCTACAGCAATCCGAGCTATGTATTTTTCCGCGAATTGCCGGCCGGCTTGCCTGGACCATTAGGCGCACTTGGAGTACCGATTACTGCAGAGCGTAGTGTGGCCATTGATCCCCGCTACATTCCCTTGGGCGCACCCTTGTTTCTGGCGACGACTTATCCAAATAGCAGCAAGCCTTTAAATCGTATGATGCTGGCGCAGGATACTGGCGGCGCTATCAAAGGCGGTGTACGCGCTGATTTCTTCTGGGGAGCGGGTGCTGAAGCCGGCAAGAAAGCCGGTGCCATGAAACAACAAGGCAAGATCTGGGTTCTGCTGCCCAAGGATTTCTTCAAACTGCAGACAGTGAGTAAGTAACCCGCAGAAGTAATACAGACAGAAGTAATACTGCAGGACAAGTAAAAACGGGAGCCAAGGCTCCCGTTTTATGTGCAAAGTTAATTAAGAATTAACGGTTGCAAACGTACATGGTTACTTCAAAGCCGAAACGCATTTCGGTAGCTTCTGGTTTGGTCCACATAATGATCTCCTCAGTAGTTAGTTTTGCTAGCGCTAAAAGCATTTCGCATAAACGTGAACAGACTGTACTCCTCACCATAAAAAAGCTACTGCCTAAAGTCATGAATAAACACTCATGATTTTCATTAGATTACCGGAGGCTGGTTTCCGTCTTGCAGATGCGAAACCAGCTTAATGTGGCAACGGCGATCAGACTCAGTGCACCGAAAATCATGACCAAGGCCACAGCGCCTATGCCTGATTTTGCCAATAGCGCGTACAGTCCCACGATAGATACCATGCAGCAATTCTCAAAGAAATTTTGGATCGCAATGGCGTGCCCGGAACCCACCGTCTCGTGACCGCGTTCTTGAATCAAGGCATTCAATGGCACCACGTAAAACCCCCCACATACGCCGATCAGTACCAGCATGATGGCTGCCATCGACATGGAGTTGGCGAAACTGAACAGCATGATCAGCACGCCGATCAGCAGGCCAGCATACATTGCTCGGTTTACAGTCTTGAGTGTGACGAAGCGCGCCGCGGCGCCTGCACCAAGCGCAATACCAATGGCGACAACGCCGCTGAGGTTGGCCGGGGTGCTGTTGTCCATAATGCCCAAGGCCACTGGTACCCAGGCGATCAGCAGAAAGCGTAGCGTGCTGCCCGCACTCCAGAAGATGCTGGTGCCGATAAGGGCAAACCGGGCATCGGGATTGTTGAACAGTACTTTGAATGCTGAGAAAAAATCCTTGATCAGCAGGCCCGGCATGAAATGAGGCATGGGATGGGCTGGGGGCAGGCGTGGAATCAACAGATTCGCGATAGCTGCCACGATGTAGCAGCCGCTAATGACAACCAGAGCGATGCTAACCGAGATGTCGGCAAGCCAGCCGCCAAGAATGGCGCCCAGCAGGATAGCAATAATGGTCGAGCCTTCGATCATGCTGTTTGCCTTGACCAGCTTTTCGGCATTCACCAACTCACTAAGAATGCCGTACTTGGCAGGCGAGTAAGCTGCCGCGCCAACGCCGACCAGTCCATAGGCCAGCAAAGGATGGAGTCCTGCAAGCATGGATCCTACGCCCAGGAACTTGAGCGTATTCGAAATCAGCAGGACCCGGCCCTTGGGCCAGTGGTCAGCAAATGGCCCGACGAATGGCGCGAGCAGGATAAACGCAATGGCGAAAAATTCCTGCAGCAAAGGCATCTGCCAGTTGGGAGCTGTCATGGCTTTCAACAATGCGATGGCCGCGAACAGCAAGGCATTGTCAGCCAGTGCGGAGATAAACTGCGCAACCAGCAATGCCAGCATGCCTCTGGAAAACAGGTTATCTGTAGGGGAATTTAACGCGGGAGCTTTTTCTGCAGCCATTCTTGTTGGAATCTGGATTGGGTTAAGGACAGTTCGGCCATAATATAGTTAAATGCGAAACCATTGAAACCCATAGAGGTCTTTTACGCGCCAAGGCGTATACGATACTGCTTCATGAGCTTGAACAATCCACTGCCAGCACAAGATATTACGAATCTCTGCAAGAAAGTAGAGGCCTCTGGCTTCTCCTTTGTTACGGGCCAGCAGGTAAAGGCTTGGCTGGAGTCCGCCTATCCCCGTGCGCTGAGCGATTGGCAAGTTTTCGAGGCGAGCTGGAACGACATGCCTTTGGACCAGTATATGGCCGATGGAGGCCGTTACCGGCGACGTCGTTATGCTACCTTGAGTGCAGTCGGGGACGTCATCCGCTTGGAGCCCCACCAGCCACATTATCAAAGCCTGGATTACAACGCACTCAATGGCGGCGTTGCACGTGAATATGAGCCCATTCCTGCAGATGTCATGCAGGGCAACACGATGCAGAGTGTCTTACAGTTTTGCCTACAGCTGTTCAGCCGTATGCAACCGGTAAATCCCTGGCATATCGAGTGCCATCAATTTCGCATCGAAGCAGGTAATGGGGCACAAGGCAAGCCGACCCCTGAAGGCGTGCATCGAGATGGGGTGGATTTCGTCTTGGTGATGATGGTGAAGCGGGTGAACATTTCCAGTGGTACGACAACCATGCACGATATGGAGCACCAGCAGACCCTCGACAGCTTTACGCTGACCGCGCCACTGGACTGCGCCATCGTCAATGACCGTCGCTGTATGCACGGCGTTACTCCTGTCGAACAACTTGACCCCAGCCAACCAGCCTATCGCGATGTACTTGTTATTACCTTCACATCCCAGGATAAGCGGAAGGCTTCATGAAAATCATGAGTGACAATTCATGATTGTGTGGACCCTGGCGAGCAAACTTGAGCCTATGCTGGCAGTCATACGAATACAGCAAATCACGTGCTGCTAATGTCAACTTTAATGAGGAGAAAGACTATGTGGACCAAACCAGAAGCTACCGAAATGCGTTTCGGTTTCGAAGTGACCATGTATGTCTGCAACCGCTAAGGTTCAGGCTTACAAATGAATGGGGGCAGTCGCCCCCATTTTTATTTTTGTAACAGTCATCGAATACAATCGCCAACGCGTTAAGGAACCATCTGATCCGTTCAGACTCAATGGTAGCGCTGAAACAAAATTTCGGCCGATACACTAAATACTTCCCACAAGGAGAAAGCAATGCAAGTAGTAGAAGTAACACAAACTGTTCCGCCAACTGGCAGCGAAACAATAGAAGCCCCAAAGGCCCAGCCACAAGAACAGCCGGTGAAGGAGGATGAATCACGTAACATCATCCGCCAGATCCGTAACATCACTGCGTTTGGCGACTGCGTTTAATCACTAAAGAGTGTTGTTCAAGGCCTTGGCGGCCTTGTTGATCAAGATATCGGGGGTCTCATCAGGTTGGGGTGCATGTACTGCCACCCCAACACGCAAATGGATCATCACATAGCCGAATTCGGTGTACAGCGGCGGGATGGTCAAGTTGCGCATCTTTTCCTCAAGTTCGCGCGCATATGCTCCAGCCTGGTTGCTATCGATGGAAGCAGCCAGTACAGCAAACTCATCGCCGCCATATCTAACGATGAAATCTGCGGATCGCGTGAACGTATTT
>Ga0196976_1000471_pt1 | contig 25389 bp, 18 predicted proteins | sample S3v_513CmetaG_FD_148644 | JGI IMG/M metagenome (GOLD analysis project Ga0196976, IMG submission 148644) | Soil microbial communities from Anza Borrego desert, Southern California, United States - S3+v_5-13C | ecosystem: Environmental > Terrestrial > Soil > Desert | place: USA: California...
GCTATTTTCCGATGCAGAAGGTACTAAAGATGAGGTTCAGGATGTCGTCGGCCGTCGTCGCGCCGGTGATCTCGTCGAGTGGACGCAGAGCATTGTAGAGGTCCATCAGGACCATTTCGTGCGGAACATTGTTTGCGACGGCGTTCTCAGCGGCGTCGAGTCCGGCCAGCGACTTGGTTACAAGATCCTGCTGGCGCACGTTCGTCAGAAATCCCGATTCCTGCGTTCCTAGCTCGCCACCCACGTGAGCCAAAACCGCCTGCCGCAGTTCTTCCATGCCGCGGCCGGAAACAGCCGAGGTCTCCACCACGTTGAACGAATCAACCGCCCGCCATGGCGCGCTGCCAAGATCAGACTTGTTCCTCACCACGATCGCGGCCCGAGCTTCTACGTCGTGCAGCAGTTCGCGATCCACGTCGTCGAGAGGCTGCGACGCATCGAGGACCACGAGCACAAGATCTGCGTCCGCAAGCGCCTCCATCGACTTCTTTATGCCGATAGACTCCGCCTCATCGAGCGCATGTCGGATACCGGCGGTGTCCACCAACCGCACAGGGATGCCACCCAGCGCCACCGTTTCCGTCACCAGGTCGCGAGTTGTACCCGGAGTCGCCGTCACGATGGCGCGCTCACGCTCTACCAGCCGATTGAAGAGCGAAGACTTGCCGACATTCGGTCGCCCCACGATCGCCAGCGTCAACCCCTCATGCACCACCTTGCCGTATCCGAAGCTCGCCAGCAGCTGCTGTAGCGGTGCACGCACCTGGGCCACTCGCCGCACGATCTCCGTCTGCGGCAGCACAGAGACGTCGTCTTCGGCAAAGTCGATGCCTGCCTCCAACACGGCGATCAACTCCACCAGCTTGTCTTTCACCGGCTTCAGCCGATGCGACAAGGCTCCTTCCAGCTGCTGAGCCGCCACTTTTGCCTGGTACAGCGTCTGCGACTCGATGAGGTCGCGCACTGCCTCCGCCTGGGTCAGGTCGATCCGTCCGTTCAGGAACGCCCGCATCGTGAATTCGCCCGGTTCCGCCAGCCGCGCCCCGGCCGCAAGCGACATCTCAACCACGTGGCGCAAAACCACCGGCGCGCCGTGGCACGAAACCTCAACGATGTCATCAGTCGTGTACGAGTGCGGCTTGGAGAAAAAGGTCGCGACGACCTCGTCTATACGCTCGCCAGTAGCGGGCTCTACCACTTCGCCGAAGTGCGCGCGTCCGGGTTCCAGTTCTCGTGCTCCCCGTAACTTCACGAATCGGGCGGCGATCGCGCAGGCCTCCGGCCCCGCCAGCCGCACCACTCCCAGGCCACCGCGCCCAGGCGGAGTCGAGATCGCCACGATTGTGTCGTCTAGATTCACTTCAATCAGGGTAAACGAGAAAGTGCCCCTGCCGCGCGCATGTTATCGCACGCAACAGGGGCACGATCGAACTTCGTCTGCTTTACCGGCGACGCCGCGAAGGCGCGGCGACCGACCTGCCCTTGTAGTCCTTGGGATAAACCACCAGGTGCCGTTGCGGGCCTTCACCTTCGCTCTCCGTGCGGAGCTCCGGATTGTCGCGTAGCGCCAAATGCACCACGCGACGCTCACGCGACGACATGGGCTGGAACTGATACGGCACGCCCGTTCTCATGACCTTCTCCGCCGCGACCTCGGCAGCCATCTTCAGCTCCTCGATCCGGGTACGGCGGAAGTTCATGCAGTCGAACGCTACCTTGTCGTGCTCGTCCGAGGCCAGCCGCAGCGATTCCATCACGACGCACTCTATGCTCCGCAGCAGTTCGGCCCCACGCTCCAGCAGCAGGGGACTATCGCTGCCCGAGAACTCCACTAGAAGGTCGGGCTTCTCCCAGTCGCGGTCCTCCGCGAGCGGCGGATCCACCGTGATCCTGTACTTCAGCCTGAAGTCGCCGTGCTTGATCACGGTGTTCAGCAGCTCGCTGATCTTCTTTGCGGTCGCAATCTTGTCTCGGATGGGCATAGCAACTCGCTCCGTTCAACTTGCTTTTACTTCTGCGCTTTTCGTGCGCGCTTTTCTGCCTCTGCGCGCATTTCCCGTCCAAGCTGCGTCTTGTTCATCGCCCACTGCTGCACGATGGCGATCACGTTGCCGATCGTCCAGTAGAGGCTCAGGCCCGACGCCAGCGACCAGCTCATGAAGCCCAGGAATATCGGCATCATGTACGTGAACATCTTCTGCTGCGCCGGATCCATGCCGGCCATCGGCGTCATCTTCTGCATGAAGAGCGTCGAGAGCACAATGCCCACCGGCAGGATGAACCACTTATCGGGCGACGAGAGGTCCTGCACCCACAGCCACGGTGCATGACGCAGTTCGGTTGCGACAGTCAGCATCTTGTAGAACGCGAACAGGAACGGCATCTGGATCAGCAGCGGGAAGCAACCGCTTGCCGGGTTCACGCTGTGCTGCTTGTAAAGCGCCGCCACTTCCTTGTTCTGTTCCGCGCGGCGCGGATCGTTCAGCTTGAACTTCTTGTATTTCTCCTGGATGGCCTTCATCTGCGGCGCGAGCTTCTGCATTTTCAGCGCCGACTTCATCTGCGTGATGCGCAACGGCAGCAGTGCCAGGTTGATGATGACCGTCAGGATGATGATCGACCAGCCCCAGTTCGGCACCCAGTGGTTGTAGGTCCACTTCAGCCACATGAAGAGCGGTCGAGCGATGAACCCAAACCATCCGAAATCCACCACAGCGCGAAGGTCGGGTCCCTGTGCTTCGCCGTTCGGGCCGCGCGCATGCGTGGCACCGAGGATATCCACGTCCTTGGGCCCGACGAACAGGCGCCCGCGGGTGACGTTGTTCAACTCGCCCAGGGCCGCTCCGAGCACCGGCTCCTGCACCATGTTGTTCGGATCAGGTTTGTTCAGGTCCTTGGGAACGGAGACCGAGTTGTGCAGCGTCGCCAGCACGGCATTTCTCGGATGTTCCGGCATGAAAATCGCCGCAAAGTACTGGTCCAGCACTCCAGCCCACGCGTACGTGCCAGGGAGCGTAGCGCCGCCACTGACCTTATTCATCCCCACGCGCGTGACCTCGGTGCCATCGGAGTAGTCGATACCCTGCGCTGCGTATGACGCAGGCACGGTCATGTCTCCGAAGCCGGCGGGCCATGCCGGAAAGGCGCTTATGTACTGACCGCCGCGCGAGACTGCCGTCTCTACGTCCACGACGTAAGAGTGGTCAAAGCCGAACGTCTTCCGCACCACGACGTCGCCGTCCGAGAACTCGAACGTGACCTTCGCCGGCGCCGCAGCGGGCCCCTGCGCATCCGTTACGTACAGCGCCGAGTTCAACTTGTCGCGCAGACCCTGGTCCCAGTTCCACAGCGAGAGCGGGTATCCGTGTTGCGCCGCTGCCGCCCGATGCACCAGCTCCAAAGGCTTTCCGTGGTCGTCTTTGTACTTCTTGAGAATCCAGGACTTTACCTGCGCGCCCTTGTTGGTGAACGTGATGCGGTATAGGTCATTCTCGACCACCAGCTCCTGCTCGCTGGTCGCCTGCTTGGCATCGGCGGGCACAGGGGCAGGTTTCGCGGCGACTGCCGCTTGCGGCGGCGGAGCTTGTTGTGGAGCGGCCGGACCCTGCTGCTGCTTCTCTTGCTGCTGGGCAGGCTTATTGGACTCGTATTTGCTGAAAATGAATTTCTGGCTGACGAGAATGACAATAAAAGTAAGGGCGAAAACGAGAATCAGACGCTTCTCGATTCCGGGCTGTTGCTGAGGGTTCTGGAACTCGCTCAAAGCTTTTTAACCGATCTCAAACCGCCACTCGGATTGGGCGGTGATCACTTGGAAATAGGACAACAATGCGTCGGCTCCGCCATTCGCGGATAAGACGCCGGATGATTTGCTTCTACCGGAAACTGCTGTTGCACAGGATCATAGCCGTGACCGCCCAGCGGATTGCAGCACAGAACGCGCCACACGGCCATAGCGCCGCCACGCACCACGCCGTGGCGCTCCACGGCCTCCAAGGCAAACTCCGAGCAAGTCGGCACAAAGCGGCAGGCGTTTGGCAGCATCGGCGAGATCCAACGCTTGTAGGCCCGCAACGCGACTGTGACCATGCTCTTCATACGGAACGGGTACCCAGGGAAGTTTCGGTTTTCTTGCGCGATAGCCGCTGCCGGATCACGGCAAAAGCCGCCTCGATCTCCTTTTCGATCTCGGCAAATTCGGCCTTTAGCACTGACCGCTTCGGATTGATCACGACATCCACAGCCATGCCCGAGATTGACGCCAACTGCCCCCGCACTGCCTCCCGCACTCTACGACGTATGCGGTTGCGGTCCACGGCTTTTCCCAACACTCGGCCCACTGTAAAGCCTACTCGCGGACCCGCAGAGTTCGCACCCGCCTCACGCGGCAGGAAGAACACGGTCATGTTCCCCGCGAAGTGACGCTTGCCGTTCTGGTATACGCGCTGGAAGTCGGCGTGCTTCAGCAGGTGCGCCGTTTTGGGGAAATTTGCTGGGGTGCCGTTCACGGCTCGTCCGGGAACCATAACGGCCCCCGAACCCTCTGTCGTTTCAATCACTACGGAATCCCGCGCCGCGCGCGCGACTCAAAATTCTATTTCTCGCGGAAGCCCGGCTTAACCGAGACGCGCTTGCGTCCCTTCGCGCGGCGGCGGGAAATGACCGCACGACCGGCCTTGGTCTTCATACGAGTACGGAAACCGTGCGTTTTCGAACGCTTACGCCGGTTCGGTTGGAATGTGCGCTTAGGCATGAAAGAACTGCGCTCCTCTGTCAGCGAAAATTAGGTCTGAGCAAACCCAAAGTATAAATGATGCCCCTGATAAGCAGCAATGCGGGACAGGAATTCACTTGGACTGCGGACCTGTAGGTGTAGATTTCTGCCCCCGATGGAAGGCCGCATGAAACTCGCCAAGACTTCTGGGCTGGTTGCGTTTCTTCTCTGGGCGGTGCTCAGCATAGCGAAACTCAGAGGCACGCTGCACCGGTCCGTGATCGTCGGCGTTACGGTTCTGTTCCTGGGGATCCTGGTTGCACTCAAGCGGTGGGGTGGGGCCGAGGTGGTTTCCCAGGCACAGACGGGTTACTACCACGCGCTCATCCGTACCGGCGTCACGGTGCTGTCTGCCATGCTCTTTTTGTTGGTTGTCGTCTTAGTGATTATCTTCGGCTCGTCGATGTGGTCTCAGATGACCTCCTGAACTCAAACGCGAATGCCTCCACTTCTTCCACTCAACGTTTTCTCCTGCACCACCGTCGCGGCAGTTAGATACTTAGCACTTGACGTGATACGAAAACAGGCGTTTAACACAGTCTTTCCGCACTCGAACTTCTTCTCTCATCATTACGCCGGGGAGAATTATTCGTGCTAGTATGCCGAACAGTTAAACGACGAAAAACGCTGCCCCACAACATGTGCAGTCGGTTCTTCATCGCTTCATGCGCGTGTGCTTCACGCATCGGCTTTTGGTCCCTTGTGGAAATGCATCCATTTCCACAGTCGTGATCTGGCAATTTTGAAATCGCTTCATGTACTGCAGGCCGAGTACGGCCCGCGATGGTTTGCCCAATGTCCTCAATAGCAACTGCTTCCGCAAATCCATGGGTGCGCATCCTTGACGCACTGGAAAAGAAGATCAACCGCCATTCCTATGACACCTGGCTCAAGCCCACACGCTTCAGTCATTCCGAAGGCGGCATTCTCTTCGTCAGAGTTCCTACCCCTGAGTTCCGACACATCGGCGAGAAATACGCAGATCTCATCAGCGAGGCCATGGACAATCTTGGCCTCGAGTATCAGGACGTGGAGTTCGTCACCAACGAACCTGCCGTCAGCACTCCGGTCCGACACGATGGTGGTTTCGCGGCAGCTTCAGTTCAGTCTGCTCCTGCCTCGGCGCTACGACCCTCGCAGGCCCGTTTCGACTGGGACGGCGCAGCGCAACTGAACCACAAGTACACGTTCGACGCATTCGTCACTGGCAGCGGAAACCAGTTCGCACACGCGGCTGCGATGGCCGTTGCAGAGCGACCCTCCAAGGCTTACAACCCCTTGTTCCTGTACGGCGGCGTCGGCATGGGCAAGACCCACCTCATGCAGGCCATCGGACATGAAGTGAAGCGTCGCCAACCCGAAGCCTCGATCGTCTACCTTTCCAGCGAGCGCTTTACCAACGAGATGATCAACTCGATCAAGCATGACAAGATGACCAGTTTCCGTGACCGCTTCCGGAACGTGGACGTCCTGCTGATCGACGACATTCAGTTCATCTCCCAGAAGGAACGCACCCAGGAAGAGTTCTTTCATACCTTCAACGCGCTTCATGAGTCGATGAAGCAGATCGTCATCGCCAGCGACCGTCCGCCCAAGGAACTCGCCGAGATCGAGGACCGTCTCCGTTCGCGCTTTGAGTGGGGACTTATCGCAGACATCCAGCCGCCGGATCTTGAGACGAAGGTCGCCATCCTCTCCAAGAAGGCGGACAGTGAGCGGGTTGAGCTTCCGAACGATGTCGCTTTATTCATTGCCTCCAACATTCGCAGTAACGTCCGCGAACTCGAAGGCGCGCTCATCCGGCTCATCGCCTACGCCTCCCTCACTGGCGCCACCATCAATCTCGGCACCGCCCAACAGGTCCTAAAGAACTTCATCGACGCACAGACCCGTAAGGTCACTATCGAGGCCATTCAAAAGGCCGTCGCCGAGCAGTTCGGACTCCGTGTCGCCGAAATCAAAGCCAAGAACAATTCGCGCGCTATCGTCTTCCCGCGACAGATCGCCATGTTTTTGGCCAAGCACCTGACGGAAGCGTCGTTGCCCGAGATCGGCCGCCAGTTCGGCGGAAAGCACCACACCACCGTTCTGCATTCGGTCGACAAGATTGAGGAGCAGCGGAAGAACGACAAAGATTTGAACAGGCTACTCAATAAACTGACTGAGACTTTGAGTGGTTAGTTCGCGGTCGCGGAAGAGATTTCCACTTTCCGACGAGGTTTTCTCGCCCGACGGTGTGGAAGCTCTGTGGATTCGGTGCAAGACCCGGAGCAGTTCTCGATCCCGACCGAAGTTTCGCACCGTCACCCTCTGGCCGAGGCTTCCGATTTCCTCCCCTCGCCAGAGTGTCCAACGCAGTAGGCATGCGGTTCTCAGGATGATTTCCACTTTTCCAGAGGCCCTACTGTTACTACTGGTTTTAAATGATTTTCTTTTGATATAAGGACAACTACAGTAGTAAGCGCAGCTTTCAGGGGCAGACATATGGCAGACGCAGCAGTGGCGCAGGGGACGACGATGGAGATCACGGTCAGCAAATTCGATCTTCTCAAGGAACTCACAGCGACCCAGGGCGTGGTCGAGCGCAAGACCACCATCCCCATTCTTTCCAACTTCCTGTTCGAAGCAGCCGAAGACAAGCTCACCATCACAGCGACCGACCTCGACCTAAGCCTGCGCACTTCGTGCAACGTGAAGGTGAAGAAGGACGGGTCGTGCACCATCCCGGCGCGCAAACTCTATGACTACGTAAAGTTGCTGCCCGATGGCGACATCTCGCTGAAGCTCCTGGAGAACCACTGGGTTCAGATTCGCTCCGGACGCTCTAACACCAAGATGGTCGGAATGGCGCGCGCGAACTTCCCCAGTCTGCCCATGTTCCCCTCGGCCGGCGTGGTGAAAATCCCTGCCCAGGCGTTGCGTACGATGATCAGCAAGACCATCTTCGCCATCAGCAACGAGGAGTCGCGTTATACCCTGAATGGCGCGCTGATGGTCCTGAAGCCCGAGTCCATCATCATGGTCGCCACTGACGGCCACCGTCTTGCCCACATCGAGCGCCCCGGCACACAGTTCGCCGGCGTCTCTGGCGAGATGAAAACTCTCATTCCCAAGAAAGCCATGGCAGAGATCGCCTCGCTGCTTTCGGCTTCTGATGTCGAGTTCGTCGAGTTTGCCAAGGACGAGTCCACCCTCTTCTTCCGTATTGGCGGCCGTCTGCTGACCTCGCGCCAACTCACCGGGCAATTCCCGAACTACGAAGCCGTCCTGCCCAAGGAAAACAGCAAGATCATCCCGGTCCGCTCCGAAGAGCTGTCCGCGGCCATTCAGCGCGTGGCGCAATTTGCTGACGAACGCTCCGGCGCCATCCGTATCCGCCTCGAGAAGGGCGAACTTCGCATCTCGTCGTCGTCAACCGAAACCGGCGAGTCCGAGGACTCCATTGAAGTCCCGTACACGGCCGACCCGATGAGCGTCGGCTTCAACTCGCAATACTTGCTCGACTTTCTCAAATCCGCCAGCTCCGGCGAAGTTCGCCTCGAGCTGAAGGATCCTCAGTCTGCCGGCCAATTGCGCCCCGACGAGTCCAACGACGAATTCAAGTACCGCTACGTCGTGATGCCGATGAGGATCTGAGCGTCTCTTTAGGCTTATTTAATCGAAAAGAAATCGGGGATGCCCACAGGCATCCCCGTTGCATTGTCGGCGCTTTGATCCGGAGCGCCGCAGGCTCTTAGGATTCTCTAAGCGACTCAAGATGCTGGCTGCTTGCCGCCCGGCCATTGACTCCCCCACCGGCCCCGTACTACAGTTCGGCCTCTCTCCCGGGAGGCAATCAGATGCTTAAAGGCTTCCGCGATTTCGTCATGCGCGGCAACGTCGTCGATCTCGCGATCGGCGTTGTCATCGGCGCAGCCTTCGGCGGCGTAGTAGCCTCATTCACCGCCGATGTACTCACGCCCATCATCGGCGCCATCGTCGGCAAGCCCGACTTCTCCGCCATGGTCTGGACCATCAACGGCAGCCCGATCGCTGTCGGCAAGTTCCTGAACGCGCTGATCTCGTTTCTGCTGGTGGCCGCGGCCATCTACTACTTTGTCGTGCTGCCCATGAACGCCTTCATGTCGCGTTTCAAGAAGGAGGCTCCGCCAGACAAGAAGAAGTGTCCCGAGTGTCTCAGCGATATTCCCATCGACGCGAAACGTTGCGCCCATTGCACGTCTTCGCTCGCCTCGGCCGCGAAGGCCTGATCGATGATTCGTGGGGGCGGTGTCTTGGTGGAAGGACACTGCCCTCTTTCGGCACCTTGGGTGTTCGATTGCCGTTCTGCCTGCCACGTCCAAACTGTAGAGCTCTAATTCCCGCCAATACTCGACTTCATTTCGCCCGACGCGGAGGCAAAAGCCTGTTGCTCCTGCTTCCGACGCGGTAAATGGCCTCCCGATTGCTCCACTCCAAACGAACACCAACAACATCCAGAAAAACTCTTTGCCCCGGGGGAGGGGAATGCACAGGGTCTCTCTTTTCTTCCTGTATTTCTTCGTCTTGTTCTTTTCGGTCGCTGGGTTGGCACAAGTTAGTCCGACAGATTGGCAGATAGTACTATTGCCCGACACCCAAGCCTACGCTCAGACGTATCCTTCTACTTTCACCAACCAGACCACCTGGATAGCTGATAACAAGGCGACCAACAACATCCAGTTGGTCATTGGAGTGGGTGACATCGTAAATAGCCACACAACGCTCAGCCAGTGGGCCACCGGTGATGCGGCGTACGACATTCTCGATGCGGCAAACATTCCGTATTTCGCCACGATCGGCAACCACGACTACAAAGTGAGCGACGGCAGCCGGAGTTCGCTGACGAACTTCAACACCTACTTCGGACCTGCGCGTTACGCCGACAAGTATTGGTACCGCGGTAGCAAGGACGCTGGTACAAACGAGAACTTCTATGGTGAGGTGACCATCAACGGTCAGCCCTACCTCGTTATCGCAATCGAGTTCATGCCTCGCACCGCCACCCTGAACTGGGTGAAGACACTCGCCGCGTTGCATCCGCAGCACAAGGTCATTCTCTCGACCCACTCCTACATGGATTGGAGTGGCGATAGCGGGCAGAATCACCGCCACTCCGTATGCGACTCAAACGATAAACCGGACTATTCCCTCGGTGCTGACGACCATGAAGGCGATGAGATGTGGGAGGTCATCCGTGACATTCCAAATCTCTGGCTTGTCATCTCAGGTCACGTCGTGCGGAGCACCAGCTTTAACGCGCAGGGTGTGCGGCAGGACCTGGGCACGCACGGTAACCTGGTCACTCAGATCTACTCGAACTACCAGAACTACACCGACGGTGGCAGCGGGTATCTGAAGCTCATAACCGTTAAACCCTCGACCGGCACTTTCGACGTTAAGACGTACTCCACCACGCTCGGTTCTTACGCCACCGATCCAGACTCGCAGTACACGAAGCCGACCGAAGCATCCGGAATCGCAAAGACCGGTATCGGATCCATCAAGGGTTGGGTCAGGGATGCTACCTCCTGTGTGCCGATATCAGGTGCTCAGGTCTCGTACTCTGGCGGCAGTACGTCTACCGATTCTTACGGGAAGTACACGCTGACGAACGTCGTTCCTGGTCAGTACACGTTCTCGATCTCAAAGTCGGGATACAAGACGGTCACCAAGACGTATCAAGTGGACGACGGACTTACTGCGAATCTGAAAGGACTGCTGCCCGTGGCTACTACCACAAGCTCGCCCAGCACCGGCACGTCTGCATGCACCCTCAACTCCGCCAAGCCGTCCGTCACCATCTGCACTCCGACAAACGGGGCGAGCGTAACCTCGCCTATGCGCGTCGTCGCCGGATCCAATTCCGACTACACCGTCTCCTACATGCAGATCTACCTCGATGGCCTGAAGCAATACCAAGTCAGCGGCGGCAAGCTCGACACCCCCATTCCGGTCACTTCCGGGACGCACCGCCTCACTGTGCAGGCCAAGGATGCCTCGGGCGCTATTTTCAAGCAGAGCATCTCGGTCGCCGCTGGCGAAACCACCTCCGCGTGCAATGCGGGCACTCTGCCCTCGGTTACCATCTGCTCGCCCGCAAACAATACGACCGTCGCGTCGCCGGTTCGCATCGTCGCGCGTGCTGACTCCGCACAGTCCATCAGCTACATGCAGATCTACGTGGACGGCGTGAAAGCCGTGACCGTCTACGCAAAGTCCATCGACCAAAGTCTCACGATGTCTCGGGGCACTCGACGGGTTACCGTTCAGGCAAAGCAGGCCGACGGTGCGTTCCTCAAGCAGACTATCTATGTAAACGTGCAGTGACTCGGGTCAGGCAGGTGCTTTGGTCTGGATAGGCGGCCGGATGCTCAGGCCTCTCGCGCCGACAAATCAGAACAGCTGCCAGGGAACTTCAAGTCCGTAGGCCAGTCCGCGGCGACCATTCCCAAACGGCTCCGAAGCGGGGCTGCAACCCCTTTAAGAACAGGGGTTTACCTCCCTTATCCCCCATCGCGGAAACCACTCTACTGTGGTAAAATAACTAAGCGTCGGGTCACCACTAAGTGACTGAAATTTCAATTAGTTGAGTCGCTCAGAAAGCGCATTCCCCAGTACGTGCGCGCGCTCGACTTATGTCTTTAGTCAGGCTGATCGCAATCCGCGATCGCCGGGTTCGACGAAGTTTGGAAACGGAGCAGGATGGCCCCCAAGGATACCCAGTCAGCAACCGCAACTGCGCCCCAGAAAGCGACAAAAATGGAAGCTGAACTCAAAGAAACTAAGAACGGGAAGAACGGTAAAGCTTCCAACGGCAACAATGGTGACTACAACGCCGACTCCATCAAAGTCCTCGGCGGAATGGAAGCCGTCCGCAAACGCCCCGCCATGTACATCGGCTCTACGGGCGAGATGGGTCTCCATCACCTGGTGTACGAAGTCGTCGACAACTCCGTTGACGAAGCGCTCGCCGGTTTCGCCGACAAGATCGACGTCACCATTCACCTCGACAACTCCATTAGCGTCGTAGACAACGGCCGCGGTATCCCGGTTGACGAAATGGAAGTCGATGGCGAAAAGCTTCCGGCCGCGCAGGTCGTGATGACCGTGCTGCACGCCGGCGGCAAGTTCGACTCGAACACGTACAAAGTGTCCGGCGGTTTGCACGGTGTCGGTGTCAGCTGCGTCAACGCACTCTCTCACCAGCTTGATCTTGAAATCTGGCGCGACGGCAAGGTGTGGGAGCAGCAGTATTCGAAGGGCGAGCCCGTAACCAAGCTCAAGTCCACCGGCAACACGAAGAAGCGCGGCACGAAGGTTCACTTCGTTCCCGATCGCGAAATATTCACCGCCACCGAATACAACTTCGACACACTCGCCCAGCGCCTGCGCGAGCTGGCCTTTCTAAACAAGGGCTTGCTCATCACGCTCACCGACGAGCGCACCACCGATGCAAAGACTGGCGAAGCGAAGACCGTGGAGTTCAAGTTCAACGGTGGTATTGCCGAGTTCATCAAGCACCTGAACCGCGGCAAGAACGTTCTGCACGACAAGCCCATCTACATGGAAACCGAGAAAGACGGACTCGCCATCGAGATCGGCTTGCAGTACAACGACGGCTATTCCGAAACCGTCTTCAGCTTCGCGAACAACATCAACACGGTTGACGGCGGCACGCATCTTCAGGGCTTCCGCTCCGCGCTCACGCGCACCATCAACTACGCCGGTCAGCAGCTCGGGCTTTTCAAGGACGTCAAGGAGAACCTCTCCGGTGACGACGTTCGCGAAGGACTCGTCGCCGTGGTCAGCGTCAAGTTGCCGCAGCCGCAGTTCGAAGGTCAGACCAAGGGCAAGCTCAACTCCGACATCGCCGGGCAGGTGCAGGCGTTCGTCAACGAGCGTCTCGGAGCATTCTGCGAACAAAACCCGACCGTCGCCCGCAAGATCATCAACAAGGCAATTGACGCCGCACGCGCACGCGAAGCTGCCCGCAAGGCTCGCGACCTCACTCGTCGCAAGGGCGCACTCGACGGTGGAGGACTCCCAGGAAAGCTCGCGGACTGCTCTGAGCGCATGCCCGAACGCTGCGAGGTCTACCTGGTCGAGGGTGAGAGCGCAGGCGGCACCGCCAAGCAGGGACGCGACCGGCGCTTCCAGGCCATCCTCCCGCTTAAAGGAAAAATTCTCAACGTCGAAAAGGCCCGCTACGACAAGATGCTCGGCCACGAAGAAATCCGGGCCATGATCACGGCGCTCGGCACCGGCATCGGCAAGGACGACTTTGATATCGCCAAGCTCCGTTACGGCAAGGTCATCCTTATGACGGACGCCGATGTTGACGGCTCCCACATCCGCACGCTGCTGTTGACGTTCTTCTTCCGTCATATGCCCGAGCTCATCAAGCGCGGCAACGTCTTCATCGCGCAGCCCCCGCTCTATCGCATCAAGAAGGGCAAGTTCGAGCAGTACATCAAGAACGACGGCGAATTCGTCCGCGTGATGGTTAAGCGCGCTGCCGAGGGCATGACCATCCGTTATGGCGAGGGCGCGGCCAAGCTCGAAGGCGTTCCGCTGACGAAGTTCATGACCGCGCTGAACGAGTATCTCGGCTTCTTCGACAAGGTGGACAAGCGCATCCGCGACGAGCAGATCTCCGAACTCATGCCGCGCCTTGATATTGCCAAGCGCCCTGACTTCGAAGGCGACGCCAAGAATCCGCCCAGAAAGATTCAGCAGCTCGAAAAAGAACTGAAGCAACTCGCCAAGGACAAGCAACTCAAGGAAGTCGAGTCCGTCTTCGACGACGAGCACCAGCTCTGGTACGTCCGCTTCGTCAACTCCGAAGGCGCCGAGCACAAGCTCAGTTTCGAACTCGCCTCAACTCCCGAGTATCGGCAGATGTTGTCGAAGTTCAGGCAGATTGCCGAGTACATGCAGCCCCCCTACGTTGTCGAACTCACGCACTCCGCCGGTCCCAACGGTCACGCCGAAGAACTCAGCGACGCCGAAAAGGCCGACCAGGAAAAAGCCGAAAAGAAGAACGTCAAAGCCGCTGCCGCAAAGAAGAAGTCAACCGAGCCCGAGGTCGTCGAGAAGCAGAATGTCCGCGAACTCTTCGACTACGTCCTCAGCGAAGGCAAGAAGGACTACGCCGTGCAACGTTACAAAGGGCTGGGCGAGATGAGCGCCGAGCAGTTGTGGCAGACCACCATGGATCCCGAACGCCGCACGTTGCTCTCAGTCAAACTCGAAGACATCGCCGAGACCGAGACCATCTTCTCCACGCTGATGGGCGAAGACGTCGAAGCCCGACGCAAATTCATCGAAGACAACGCACTCGACGTTAAGAACCTCGACATCTAGTGCTGTAGCGTAGTAGTAGCAGCGAACAAAGAAAACGCAGAAGAACATGCAAGGCTCGGATCATCTCCGAGCCTTTTCTCTGTGGGACGCCTTTTAGCTTCCACACGCAAATCAGTTCTATCCCCACCCCACCTAAGTGGTATCTCACCGCCGAGATTTCATCGGAATCTCTCAGGTTTTTCGACTCGAAATCAGCAGCTACTCTGGTATCTTTTTTGCGCGACGGAGTTCTTCCGTTTTTCACGCAAAATTACTCTGGAGAGAGTTGATGCACAGCAATCGTGTCTTCCGTTTAGTGTGTCTCGTTGCGTTGCTGCTCGTTGCTTCACTTGGCGTCGCGCAGTCACTCGCCGGCGGCGCAATTCAAGGAACGGTCTCAGACGCCACCGGTGCCGTTGTGCCCGGTGCAAACCTAGTGGCCAAAAACCAGGCGACCGGTCTCGAGTACCGCACCACTTCCAACGAAGCAGGACTGTTCACGTTCCCCGTCCTGCCGGTCGGGACCTATGAGGTGACCGCCGACAAGCAGGGTTTCGCGCAGATCAAGTCCGTAGTCAATGTCACGGTTGGCGGCAAGCCCAACCTGCCGCTGGTGTTCAAGGTCGCAGGGCAAACGCAGGAAGTGAATGTCACCTCCGAAGCCCCGCTCATCGAGACTACGCGCACGCAGGTCAGCAACACCGTAGACGAGCGCGCCATCAAGGAACTGCCCGTCAATGGCCGCAACTTCATTGATTTCGCACTTCTCACTCCAGGCGTCACGCGCGATACGCGTACCGGCGATATCAGCTTCGCCGGACAGCGCGGCACTCTCAACTCCCTTACCGTAGACGGCGCGGATAACAACAACACATTCTTCGGCCAGACCGTTGGTCGTTCCGGATACAAGGCTCCTTACCAATTCAGCCAGGACTCCGTGCAGGAGTTCCAGGTCGCCTCGAACGCGTACTCAGCCGAGCTCGGCCGTGCCGGCGGCGCAGTCATCAACGTGGTCACGAAGAGCGGCACCAACCAGTTCCACGGCGGCGCCTTCGAGTTCTTCCGCGATCAGAGCTTGAACGCCTACAACCCGATCCAGAAGCTGAACTCGATCGTTCGCAATCAGCCGATCGCCAAGAAGAATAAGTACCACTTCAATCAGTTCGGCGGAAACATTGGCGGCCCCATCATCAAGAACAAGCTCTTCTTCTTCCTTGATGTGGATGCCCAGCGCAACTCGCAGCCGAACGTCCTCACGCCGCTGCCGTCGCTCAACAGCATCCTGAATCCCCCGGCGCCCGCAACGCCACCTGCCCCAGCGGATGTCCCGTACATCACTACGGCCTACAACTATCTTTCCGCACGCGCCAACAACTACACAATGACGCTGAACCAGAACACCTATCTGGCGAAGCTCGACTACAACTTCAGCGCCAAGCACCAGTTCAGCGCCCGCTGGAACCGGCAGCGCTTTACTGCCGGTAACCAGGAAAACGCCAGCGCAACCAGTTCGCTTGAGCACACCGGTGACTCCGTCACTCACTCCGACACGGCGACCTTCAGCCTCACCTCCACCCTCACGAACTCCCTCGTGAATCAGTTCCGCTTCACGTGGCTGCGCGACAAGGAGCCCGGCATCGCGAACTCCGCGCTACCGGAAGCGCAGGTCCGTCAGGGCGGCCAGACGCTGCTCATCGTCGGGCGCAACAGCTTCAGCCCCCGTGAGACCACCATCAAGCGCCAGCAGTACGCTGATGTCATCACCTGGGTCCATGGCCGCAGCACCATCAAGTTCGGCGGCGACCTGATCGTCGACAAGATCTACAACTATTTCCCCGGAAACTTCTCGGGCGTCTACGTCTTCAGCAGCCTGCGCGATTTCGGCGTCAGTCTCGGCAATTGCGGAACGGTCGGCAATCCTGCCTGCACCGGCACTTACAACCAGGCCTTCGCTGGCGCCGGCACATCCGGTCCGGTGACCAACCCCGACATCGTTCAGGCGTCCGGTTTCCTGCAGGACGACATTCGTCTCCGCCCCAACCTGACCATGAACTTCGGCGTTCGTTATGACATCCAGTCAGTCAAGCAGCCCAGCGTTCGCAATCCTCAGGCTTACGCCGCTGGCTTCGACACCAGCAAGATCGACATCAACAAGAACGAGTGGGCACCGCGCTTCGGATTTGCCTACACTCCGTTCAACGATGGCAAGACTGTGATCCGCGGTGGCTACGGCATGTTCTACGGCAATACGCCATCGCTGATGATCGGCACGGCGCACTCGAATAACGGCATCAACGTTGGCACTTTCACGTTGAGTCCGCAGTCATACCTCGCGCCCATCCCGACCACCAACACGGCAAATTGCAACGTAACCCCGAAACCCAGCTACTGCATCCCGAGCATCTATGTCTTCCAGCCCGACTTCAAGAATCCCAACGTCCAGCAGGGGAACCTGGGCGTGGAGTATGCGCTGGCAAAGGACCTTTCGTTCGGCGTGACTTACCTGTGGGTGAAGAGCACGCACCTTCAGCGCACGGCCGACGTCAACCTCGGCGCGCTGAGCACTGCCACCATCTCTGACACCATCACCGGCCAGAACTTCACATACGACAAGTACGCGAGCACGCGGCCGAACGCGGACTTCCAGCGCATCTCGGTGTTCAAGAGCAACGCTAACTCCAACTACAACGGCATGACCGTGCAGCTCAATAAGCGCTTCTCGCACAATTTCCAGGGTGGCATCAGCTACACCTGGAGCCATGTGATCGACGACGCGCCTGATGCGACTGCCGTCGTTCCGTTCAGCAGCGGCGACGACGCAAAGATTGCCATGTACTCCACCGCTGTAGGTCGCGAGCGCGCCAGCGGCGTCAACGACCAGCGGCATCGCTTCGTCCTCAACCACGTCTGGGATCTCAACTACGGCAAGGAGCTTCCGAAGTACGTGAAGTGGATCACCGGTGGATGGCAGTGGAGCGGCATCCTCACAGCTGCCGCGGGCCAGCCGTACTCCAACGTCGTCAACGGCGACCTTAACGGCGACAGCAAGAACAACGATCGTCTCCCGGGCACCGGCCGCAACCAGTACAACCTGCCGGCCACCTGGAGCTACGATCCGCGCGTCACCCGCAACATCAACCTGAAGGGCGAGTCGGTCCGGCTCCAGTTGTTCGCCGAGGCCTTCAATCTCTTCAACAGGTTCAACGTCACTGGTGTCCGCAACGTGCAGTACGCACTCAGCAGCGGCACGCTCCGTCTTCAGAACCAGACCACGGCCCCGACCGCGTACTGGGGATTGCCGACGGCTACCAGCGGCGGACGCATCATCCAGCTAGGCGCAAAAGTCACGTTCTAACCTTTCAGCGCCATCAACACCAAGGCGGAGCCGAGTGGCTCCGCCTTGTTCTTTGCCATGATCCCTCACGCTAGTCTCTGCCGTTAAAGGGTTCGTGCCCGTGCATCCAACCGTCAGGCGTATGCTAAAGGCGATCTTGATTGCCGCTGGTGCGGTTCTTGTGAGCGTCGTCGCAATTGGCGCCTATCTCATCCGTATGCCCGGCAAACGCGCAGAAACCCTCGCACCACTCACGGCCGCTGAGCAGCAGATCCGAACCGGACTCGCCCGTCACGTCCAAACACTCGCTGGCGAGATTGGCGAGCGCAACATGCGCCAGTATCACAACCTCACCCTCGCCCGCGACTACATCGCCCGCGAACTCACCCAACTTGGCTACGAGATTGAGCAGCAACCGTTCACGGCAGAGGGCCGCGAAGTCTCCAACATCATCGCCGAGATACCCGGGACGACGCGTCCCAAAGAGATAGTCATCTTCGGTGCTCATTACGACAGCGTCTTCGGCACTCCTGGCGCGAACGATAATGGATCTGGCGTAGCTGCTGTCCTCGAACTCGCGCGTCTCAGCCGTGGACTCAAGCCCGCACGCACACTTCGCTTCGTTCTGTTTGTGAACGAGGAGCCGCCCTACTTTCAATCTGAGTTGATGGGTAGCGTTTTCTACGCCCGCCGCTGCAAGGAGCGCAAGGAGGACGTCGTCGCGATGTATTCCCTGGAGACAATGGGCTACTACTCCGATGAGCGCAACTCGCAGCAATATCCATCCGAACTCGCCGCGTTGTATCCGAGCACCGGCAACTTCATCGCCTTCGCGTCCAACGTCGGCTCGGCCGATCTGCTCCGCCAAACCGTCGAAGTGTTCCGCGAGAACACGACACTACCTTCCGAAGGCGGCGCCGCGCCGGAAGCGATTCCCGGCGTCGGATGGTCCGACCATTGGTCGTTCTGGAGGCAGGGCTATTCCGCCGTGATGGTCACCGATACAGCACCTTACCGCTACCCGCACTACCATGCCACTAGCGACACGCCTGACAAACTTGACTATGACCGCCTCGCACGCTGCGTGACTGGCCTGTTTGCGGTCCTGCGTGACCTCGCCCGCACCTAGTCCCGAAGCGCCTTCTTTGCCGCCTTCCCCTCGGGTGTATTCGGGGCCTCGGTCGCAACGCGCCTGTAGAGTTCCTGTGCGATTTCGGTTCTCTTAAGTCGCTTGTTCAGTTCGGCCGCCGCGAGTTGCGCGCGGTACACGTACACATCCCTCGACTTGCCGTCCTGTTTCGAAGCAAATTCGTAACGCATAAGCGCCACATCGGCGTCGCCTTTGCTGGCGTGGCTCACTCCCGCCAGGTAGGCGATCCGGCTCACGGGAATAGCTGTGAATCCCGGAGCGCCGCCCGCGTGCTTTGCAAGCATGCTGTCGTACACGGCAGCAGCTTCCCGCCACCTCTCCATCAAGCGATATGCTGAGCCAAGTTCCTGCTGTAGCAAGTAGCTGCGCGGATACTGCTTCGTAAGTTCCAACAGGATGTGGACGGTTTGCTCTCGCTGTCCTTCCCGGCTGTAGAGCAACGCCAGCAACACACGAGCGTCGTCGCGTGCGTAATTGCCGTTTTCTGCTACGTCCCGGATCTGCTCCAGCCCGCGCTTCCGGTTACCCCGTGCGCCCGTCAGTGACGCCAACATCTTCCAATACCAGGGCAGGCTGCCTACGACATAGTTGTTCACGCCGACGATCATCTTGGCATCCGTGAATGTCGGGTCCAACTCCAGCAGGTTCTTGTGCAGCTTCACCGCCTGTTTACCGTCGCCTAGCGCGTCACGGTACGCGCGCCGAAGCGTGAAGTCGTATGTTCCGCGTGTGCCGTGCGTTATGCCCAGCCAGTACATCGCCTCCTTGTCCTTCGGATCGGCACTGAGGCGCGCCTCTGCCGCCTTCTGTGCTCTCTCCAGCGCTGCCTTGAAAGCACTCTCGAATTGCGGCGACATCGGCACCTTCTCCGGCTTGTACACGTCTCCGTCGTCGCCGTACATGGACGCTTCAAGCAGTCCCTGCCTGAACATCTCTTTTCGGACCAGCACGATTGGCAGCAGGTTCAACGCCCGGAGGTCATTCGGGTTCTCCGCAAGGAACGCCTCGACGTACTTCTGTGCTGCGTCATACTCCAGGTTGTAGAGATGGTCGTTTGCGATCGCGAGCAGATCGTTGGCGGCAGCGTTCTGCGCGCCCCCCGCCTTCGGCGTCAAAACCAGCAATATCAGGACAAGCAGCACCAGGATCCACACCACGCGCCAGAACTCGTGTCCAAAGTGGCGATGGTGCGCACCTGCATTCCGCTGCCCATGGTGTGCAAAACTCCTGGGTCGCATTACGCGCCACCTCCTGTCGGTGTCCGCCCTCCCTGCTGGATCGCGGACCCCTCACTGATTAGATGTACCGACTAACGCGTCGGCGGAGCACCTCGCCTTCGAATTCCAAGCAGCGACGTCATGTGCTTGTATGAGCCCGGTACCCTCGCGCGCCTTCTCCGCTCGTGTTACAAATGCAGGGAACTCATGTCCAAGTTCTTCACCCGTGAGCGCTTCGGAACGCCTCAGTACATAGCCGCGTTCTTGCTGCTGATCTTTCTTGCGCAGTGTGGATGGTTCATCTCCCGCGCTCCTCTTAACCAGGTCGAGGCCGGCTATATCCAGGCCGGACTGCTCATGCTCAACGGAGCTGGTCCGGCAGGCGATCAATATCGTACTCCGCTCGTCTCGCTCCTCTCTGCTGTTCCAGTCTCTGTTCTGGTGAATCGCGCCTCCGCCTCAGCGTGGCAGGGATTCTGGCCTGATCAGTTCTTCCTTGACCAGCACCGCTGGATTATCCGCTTCCCGTTTCTGATGATGGGCCTGCTCCTGGGAGCATCCGTCTGGTATGTTGCTCGTCGCCTCTTCGGCAACCCCGGCGGGTACATCGCACTGGCGCTTTACGTTTTCTCGCCAGCCATGATCGCCCGCAGCTCGCTGGTCGGACCGCAGATCCCCGCAGCCTGGGGTGCCTTCGGACTCATCTTCACCGGCATAGCAGTCGCGCACACCCTCTACGCCCCGCGCGAAGTCATCTTCTGGAACTGGCGTCGCATCATCCTGCTCGGTATTTCTATCGCGCTTGCGATCGGCTCGCAATTCGCACTCTGGGTTGTGTTGCCCATTGCCTTGGGATTCATGCTTTGGGCCGTGCCGCATCGCCGCGGAGCCGCCCTGGCTATTTTGTGCGGCAGCACACTTGTGGCGGCCTTGTTGCTCTGGTCCACTTACTTCTTCAAGCCCTTCGACTTCCTCTCCGGACTCGCACAGGCGCAGTGGCTCGGCCTTGATCCGCGCATGCTTCTCTCGAGTCAGCCCTACAGGCTCACCGCTGCCTTCATGCTGCGCGATCTCCCCGCGCCTACGCTTCTGCTCCTTGTTGCTCTTGGCGCATTCATCGCCTGGAAGCGTCCTCGTTTCTTCGGCAACTTTGCCCCGCTCATCGTCCTGGCCACCCTGTTGCTGCTATCTTTTGCCGCTTCGCAGGGTATCGGACTCTACCTCTTGTTCGTCTCTCTTCCGTTTCTGATGGTGTTTGTCTCCGGAGTTTTCGCCGACCTTCTCGAGAGTTCCCGTGGCACAGTAGCCCTCGGCATCTCCATCGGCGTGCTCGGAACCCACGCTCTACTCAGCGTTATCGGGCTGGTGCAGCTGGCCAGCGGCCGCTAATAACCAGTGCTCGTCAGTTACGTGCTCTGGCTGCCGAAATCAGCGGTAGAATAATTGTGTGCGCAGCCTGAAGTACATTGTGCTGATTGCCGCCGCGGTCGCCATGAGCGGTACCGCAACAGCGCAGATGCGCAACCCTCCGCCAGCTTCCATCAACTCCATGGGTGGAAGTCATCTCGGTCCGCCTTTTGCCAGCATCAATTCGTTTCCTCGGCAGGACTTCGGTTTCGGCTTCGGTTGCTGTCCGTCGCGTGGCCACGTCCGGCTCACTCCCGGCGGGCGACTATTCAATCCGCACGGACGTCGTCGCGGACATCACGGCCCCATTTTCTTCCCATTTCCGTACCCCGCATTCGTGCCTCTTTACGGCGGCGGATACGGCTACTACGGAGTAGCGCCTCCGAGCGATGGCCTTCCCGGAGCCGGCACCTTCGATCGTTCGGGTCAGCCCGAAGCAGCGGAACCTGAGCCAGGCGCCGCGCCTATTGTTTTCGAGCGTCGTCCTCGTTATGAAACTCGGGCCGGCCGCGAAGAAGAGGACCGCTACGGCGAGCACTATCTCGACGAGCGCGAGCGTCGTCCCGAGCCCGAGCCGGGGCCGGCTGCCACCCCACCCGCTCCACCTCTTCCGGCTGAACGCAGACCTGAGGTGACGGTCACAACCATCATCGTCTTCCGCGACGGCCGCCGCGCCGAGATCCAGAACTACGCCATTATGGGTCGCACCTTGTATCTCTTCTCTGGAGAGCGCCGCAAGATTCCTCTTGCCGACGTCGATCTACAGGCCACTGTCCGCGAAAACGACGACCGAGGCATCGCTTTCCACGTCCCCGACGGCCAGTAGGCTCCCCGCACCACGCTGATTACCAGCGATTTACCTCATTCGGGTACATGTACTTCAGTACAATCCCTCGCGTGTTACCTATGTCACGTTGTACAGCTTCGGCGCAGGAACTATAGTGACAACGAGATCACGGCCGCTTCACGCGACTTCCCTCGCGCTCCCCGTGGCTAATTTGATTCGAGGCCTCAAATGAAGGCACGCATCAACCACGGACACCTGCGTCTCAATTTGGCTACGTTCGCGAACTCCGCACCTCGCAATCGCGGCTTCTCGCTTATTGAGTTGCTGATTGTTATCGCAATCATTCTCATCGTTGCGGCGATCGCCGTTCCGAACCTCATGCGCGCACGCATGTCGGCCAATGAAGCTGCGGCTGTTAGCTCGCTCCGCACGGTCTCCAGCGCCCAGGTGACGTACGCCGCCACCTACAGCGTGGGTTTCGCCAACAATCTGACTAAACTTGGCGGCAATCCCGCCACGCCCCCGGACGCCAATGGCGCGCACATCCTCGACTGGGTCATCGGGTGCGGCGCTGAACCCTGCCCCCGCTCCGGATACGCATTCCGCGTCGAGAGCGTAGTCGGAAATCCGCCCACGGATTACAAGGCCGTAGGCGTGCCGCTTCAGCTCGGAAGCAGCGGTCGCCGTGGCTTCTGCACCAGCCAGGCTAACCTTCTGATGGCCGATAACAATGGCGGTACGGCCTGCACCGCGCCCATCCAGTAATAGTTTCGCTTCCCGGCCCTGAACCCCTACCAAGTCAACAACCTCGCGGGGGTTTTCTGTTGGGCTCCGCCCTGCCGAAACCCCCTTCCGCCGTGCTATAATTTTAGGTGCTCTGATGCGGTCTAAATTCCTGTAATTGCAATCGTTTAGGCTCAGTTTGCGGTGCGTGAACGCGAACGCTCCACGCCGCCCCGTGTGCACATTCGGCCACTCAGCCAGCGACGGACGACCACCAACTCAGATAGGTTTTCATGGCAGACGATCAGAATCCGAATCAGCTTCCCTCTCGACGGCACCGGAGTTCCGGGCGCCGCCAACGTGCAGCCCATCAACATTGAAGAGGAGATGCGACGTTCGTATCTCGACTATTCGATGTCGGTCATCATCGGACGCGCGCTCCCGGACGTGCGCGACGGACTCAAGCCCGTGCATCGCCGCATTCTCTACGCAATGCACGACATGGGACTGCTGCACAACCGCAAGCACGTGAAGTGCGCCAAGGTCGTCGGTGAAGTGCTCGGTAAGTATCACCCACACGGCGACTCCGCCGTATACGACGCCATGGTCCGCATGGCGCAGGATTTCTCTCTGCGCTATCCGCTCGTTGATGGCCAGGGAAACTTCGGCTCGGTCGATGGCGATCCGCCGGCCGCTTATCGATACACCGAAACGCGCATGACCGCGATCGCCGAGGAACTGCTCGCCGACATCGATAAGGACACGGTCGACTTCTCCGCCAACTTCGACGACACCACCGTCGAACCCAACGTCCTGCCCACGAAGGTTCCGAACCTGATCGTTAACGGCTCCAACGGCATCGCCGTCGGCATGGCGACCAACATCCCACCCCACAACCTCAACGAGATCATCGATGCGACTGTCATGCTGGTGAACAATCCCCGCACGACTCTCGAAGAGATGATGGCCGTCGTGCAAGGTCCCGACTTCCCGACCGGAGGCTTCATCTACGGTCGCAGCGGGATACTCAACGCCTATCGCACAGGACGCGGCCGCTTCATCATGCGTGCCAAGGCCGCCATCGAGCACCTGACGAAAGAAAGAGACGCGATCATCGTCACCGAGATCCCGTACCAGGTGAACAAGGCGCGCCTCATCGAGCGCATCGCGCAACTCGTCAACGAGAAGACCATCGATGACATCAGCGACATTCGCGACGAATCCGATCGCGACGGCATGCGCATCGTCATCGAACTCAAGCGCGGCGCCGAGCCTCAGATCGTGCTCAACCAGCTCTTCAAGCACACCTCCATGCAGGAGAGCTTCAGCATGATCTTCCTGGCCGTCGTCAACGGCCAGCCTCGCGAGCTGGGCCTTTTGCAGGCCATCCAGCATTTTGTAGATCACCGCATCGACGTCGTGCGCCGTCGCACAGTCTTCCTGCTCAACAAGGCGCGCGACCGCGAGCATATCCTCGAAGGCTATCGAATCGCGCTCGACAACCTCGATGCCGTCATCAAGCTCATCCGCGCTTCCAGTTCGCGCGCGGAAGCCAAGGAAGCCCTACTCAACGCCCCGTTCCGCATCATGGATACGGCCATGCAGGCGCGTATCGGTGGCAACACCGGACGCCTCACCGGCAAGCAGGCTGACGCCATCCTCGAGTTGCAGCTCTACCGTCTCACGCGGCTCTCCGTCGACGAGATTCTCAAGGAACTCGAAGAGGTCCGCGGCAAGATTGCCGACTACGAGTCCATCCTCGCCTCAGACAAGAAGCTGCGCGGCGTCATCATCAAGGAACTCGAGCAGGTCAAGAAGGACTACGGCGACCCGCGCCGCACCATAATTCAGGACGAGGCGAAGGAACTCCAGCTCGAAGACCTCATCGCCGATGAGCAGATGGCCGTCACCGTTTCACACGGCGGCTATCTCAAGCGCACCGCCATCTCCACCTATCGCCAGCAGCGGCGCGGTGGCACCGGTCGCACAGGCATGAAGACGCGCGACGAAGATTTCGTCGAGCACCTTATCGTCGCCTCCACTCACAATTTCATTCTCGTCTTTACCAACACAGGCCGTGTCTACTGGCTCAAGGTCTACGAGATCCCCGACATCGCTGCGGCCGGCAAGGGCAAGCACATCTCGAACCTCGTCTCCTTGCAGCCCGGGGAGAGCGTGCGCGCCTTCCTCAACGTCAAGGACCTCGAACGCGACGACCAGTTCATCTTCTTCACCACCCGCAACGGAACCGTCAAGAAGACGCCGCTCAAGGACTTCAGCAACGTCATGTCGCGCGGCATCATCGCCATCGGCATCGACAAGGGCGACGAACTCGTGGCCGCCACCTGCACCGATGGCCAGCAGATCATCTTCCTCGCCACGCACAATGGCCTCGCCATTCGCTTCGACGAGGAGGATGTCCGCCCCATGGGCCGTCCCGCTTACGGCGTTCGCGGCATGAATCTCGAATCCGGCGATTACATCGTCGGCATGGCCGCCACGCCCAAGAACCTCACGCCCGACGGAGAGCCCAACGCCAAGGCCAACGGCCGCAAGAAGAAGAGCGGTGCCGCCGATGGGCCCGAGCAGAAGCCGATCCCGAACCTCATCCTAACGGTCACCGAGAACGGCTTC
>Ga0196976_1000472_pt1 | contig 25370 bp, 25 predicted proteins | sample S3v_513CmetaG_FD_148644 | JGI IMG/M metagenome (GOLD analysis project Ga0196976, IMG submission 148644) | Soil microbial communities from Anza Borrego desert, Southern California, United States - S3+v_5-13C | ecosystem: Environmental > Terrestrial > Soil > Desert | place: USA: California...
CGACTCATTATTGGCCGCCAGGATGAGTCCGGTATGCACCCCGATAACACCGCCTGGCATAGCGAATGCGTTGATGGAGTTATCCTTGACCACAAAGAAGTAGAACTGCTGCCGCCTGTCAGGCCCATTCGCTGCCAATCGGTAGCCCAGGTTGTGCACATAGTCAACGACCTCTACATCCGACACGACTGCATTGCTGGTCATGACATCGCGCATGATCTGTTCCGCAATGCGTTGCTCTTCCAATGGAGACAGCACTGTTGCGGAAACGTCACCCAAATCGGGCAAATCATCGGCAAATGCAGGGGAAAGCGCGAAGCAGGCTATGAGGAAGAGATAAGCTTTTTTCATCGTTTGATATGATAACAATCTACTACCCGAGTTCAGTATTGCGCCCTGGGTACATATTCATGAGTTTAAGCCAAAGGTATATTGATGAGCCAGTTCTCTCATTTTGACAAGCGTGGCCAGGCCCATATGGTTGACGTTGGGGCCAAGGCAGAAACCCAACGTCTGGCAAAAGCCACCGGCAGCATTTACATGCAGCCCGACACCTTGCGCCTGATCCAGGAGGGAGATGCAAAAAAAGGTGATGTCCTGGGCATTGCCCGGATTGCTGCCATCCAAGGCTCCAAGAAAACCGCTGAGCTCATCCCTCTATGCCATCCCATCAGCCTTACGCGTGTCAGCGTGGAATTTGAAATTGATGAAGAAGTCAGTGAGATACATTGCACGGTTACCGCCGAAACTTTCGGCAGAACGGGCGTGGAAATGGAAGCGTTGACGGCTGTGAGTGTAGCGTTACTAACGATTTATGACATGTGCAAGGCTGTCGATCGCGGTATGACCATGGGTGCGATACGACTGCTTGAGAAGTCTGGTGGGAAGTCTGGCGATTGGTCGCAGGATTAAGTATAAGTTAAATTAATGACAACTCTTTAAATTATCAATTGGATTTATTAACCACCCCTCTCTAAAATTCGCTCCAGGTTTTCATTCAATCAACAAGGAGCGAGTAAATGTCTACATCTCTTATCAATACCCAAGTCCAGCCTTTCAAGGCTACAGCCTTTCATAACGGCCAATTCGTGCCTGTGACTGAGGCTGACCTTAAGGGCAAGTGGTCCGTCGTATTCTTCTACCCCGCCGATTTCACCTTCGTTTGCCCAACAGAACTGGGTGACTTGGCCGATAACTATGCCGAATTCCAGAAGCTGGGCGTAGAAATCTACGGGGTTTCGACCGATACCCACTTCACTCACAAGGCGTGGCACGACACCTCAGATACGATCAAGAAGATCAAGTTCCCGATGATCGGTGACCCGACCGGTCTGGTTACACGTAACTTCGGTGTCATGCGTGAAGACCAGGGTCTGGCTGATCGCGGCACTTTTGTGATCGACCCGGACGGCGTCATCCAGGCACTGGAAGTCACTGCCGAAGGTATCGGCCGTGATGCCAGCGACCTGCTGCGCAAAGTCAAGGCAGCCGTGTATGTCCGCAACCACCCAGGCCAGGTTTGCCCGGCCAAGTGGAAGGAAGGCGACGCTACCCTGGCCCCATCTCTTGACCTCGTCGGCAAGATCTAAACCAGCCACCACCTGTCCGGGCTCCGCCCGGACGGTTTTCAGCGTAAAGCGCCAGCCTGGCTTGGCGCTTTGCAGTGAAAATCCAGATGGAGAATAAAATGCTTGATGCAAATATCCAGAACCAATTGAAGGCTTATCTCGAAAAGCTCCAACAGCCTATCGAGATCGTCGCCAGCCTGGACGCCAGCGCAAAAGCGCAGGAGATGCGCGAAATGCTGCATGAAATCGCCGCGCTTTCTGACAAAATCGGTCTGCGTGAAGATGGCAACAACCCACGCCAACCTTCTTTCGCGATTGGCCGCCCAGGCGAAACTGCGCGCGTGCATTTCGCGGGGATTCCCCTTGGCCACGAGTTCACTTCATTGGTGCTTGCCTTGTTACAGGCTGGAGGTCATCCGCCAAAAGTAGGCACTGATGTCATAGAGCAGATTCGCGGTTTGCAGGGGGAATTCCGCTTCGAGACCTACATCTCGCTTTCGTGCCATAACTGCCCGGATGTTGTGCAGGCCCTCAACCTGATGGCCATCTACAATCCGAATGTGCAGCACGTGATGATCGACGGCGCATTGTTTCAGGAGGAAGTAACCGATCGCGAAATCATGGCTGTGCCTAGCGTATTCCTCAATGGGGAACTGTTTGATCAGGGCCGCATGGAATTGGCCGAGATTCTTGCCCGGGTAGATACCAAGAGTGTCGAGCGCGAAGCCGAGATGATCAACGCGCGCGCGCCGTACGATGTGCTGATCGTTGGCGGTGGCCCTGCAGGTGCTGCAGCTGCTGTATATGCTGCGCGCAAGGGGATTCGTACAGGCATCGTCGCCGAGCGTTTTGGGGGTCAGGTCATGGATACCATGGCGATCGAGAACTTCATTTCAGTCCAGGAAACGCAAGGCCCTCGGCTCGTTTCGGCACTGGAAGAGCATGTGAAGAGCTACGAAGTGGACATCATCAACCTGCAGCGCGCCGAGAAACTGGTGCCGGGTGAGTTGACTGAAATACGGCTGGAAAGCGGTGCTACGCTCAAGAGTAAATCCGTGATTGTGGCGACCGGGGCTCGCTGGCGCGAACTCAATGTACCCGGGGAAAAGGAGTACCGCGGCAAGGGTGTTGCCTATTGCCCGCATTGTGACGGACCACTGTTCAAGGACAAACGCGTTGCTGTGATCGGGGGCGGGAACTCGGGTGTCGAAGCTGCCATAGATTTGGCGGGTTTTGTGGATCACGTCACGCTTTTACAATTCGATCCGGAATTGCGTGCCGACGCCGTGTTGCAGAAGAAGCTGGTCAGCCTGCCCAATGTCGAGGTCATCACGCAAGCCTTGACCACTGAGGTCACCGGTGACGGTAGCAAGGTCACCGGGCTTAACTACATGGATCGCAGCACGGGCGTTTCACATCATGTCGAGGTCGCCGGTGTGTTCGTGCAGATCGGCTTGGTGCCCAACACCGACTGGCTCAAGGATACGGTGGACCTCAGCAAGTACGGTGAGATCGAGGTGGATCATCATGGCCAGACATCCGTGCCTGGCGTGTTTGCCGCGGGAGATGTGACGACAACGCCTTACAAGCAGATCGTCATTGCCTTAGGCGATGGCGCCAAGGCGGCACTGGGTGCCTTCGACTACCTGATTCGCCATTAGGCGGTCAGACAGGAAAAGCAAACGGCCGGGCGTCTTCTACAGGCGCCTGGCCGTTCACCAGTGCGGCTATCATGCGGGCGCTGCAGGGCGCCATGGTCAAGCCGTAACGGAAATGGCCGGTATTCAGATAAAGATTCCTGATGGCAGGGTGCTCGGCAATGGTGGGCAGGTTTTCCGGGGTGCCAGGCCTGAGCCCGCTCCAGTGCTTGAGAATGGGCTTGCCCTTAAGCTCGGGCAGTATGGCTTCTGCCTTGGCGGCCATTGCGGTTCTGGCGCTTTCAGTGGTGGACTTATCAAATCCTACATCTTCCAGTGTGCTGCCCGCGAGCAGTAAACCATCACGTCGCGGCACCAGATAGAACCCTTCCCGGAACACCATATGCGAGAGTCCACCTGCCGGTTGTTCGTATAGCAATATCTGACCACGCATGGGCTTGATGTTGAGCTTGAGGGCATTCTCTCGCAGCAGCTCAAAACTCCATGCGCCCGAGGTCAGGATGAACTTGTCTGCGTGGAAGATGCGCCCATCAACAGCCTGCCAAGAATCAAGCTTATCAATTGCAGGCAGTGGCATGAGCTGGGTACGCTCTACCAGTTCCACTCCACGCAATTCGAGGTATTTGCGCAAGGCCTTCATGAGGTTAGGCGGCCTGACTTGAGCAACTTGCGGCAACCACAAGCCCTCGCCCTGCGTTTCCGATTGCACCTTGAGCTGTGATGCTGGTACACGCTCAGCCAATAGCTCATGCGCAGCACACCAGGCTAGCGCCCTTTGCATATCGAACGCTGGCAGCAGCAGCATGCCACACTGCAAATATTCGGGATCTATGGCAGTTTCAGCCTGCAGGTACTCGCAGAGCTCAGGGTATAAGGCAGCACCGGTCATGGTGAGCTGGTTAACGGCTTCTGAATACATCCAGGGCAATAACGGAAACAGTATGCCAGCACCTGCCCAAGACGATTCCCCAGATGTCTGACTGGCGATTTCGTTACGCTCCACGATAGTCACGCGGCAGCCGTACTTAAGCAGCTCCAGCGCGGTCATACAGCCCGCAATGCCACCGCCAACCACGATCACGTGCTGTTTCATTATTTTCTAAACCCAGACTAGTTCAGGTGCGGCCAGTCAGCAGCAGTCTTTCTGCACTGACCAGGTCCTCGGGCTTGCCCAGCAGGACGATCGCATCGCCTTCGGCAACCACGGACTCAGGTTCTGCATCGTACGGTCGGAAGGATTGGCGGCGGATGGTTTTGGCTTCCACCTGTAGTCTATCCAGCCCCAGTTCCCAGATCTGCTTGCCGACGGCATAGGCGGTAGGTGGAATGGCCACTGAATGCAGCCGGGCGCGGTCGCGCTCCATCATTTCCTGCTCGACATCCGTGACACCATGGAAGAAACCGCGGAACATCTTATAGCGTTCCTCGCGGAATTGCCGGATGCGCTTCACGACGCGGTTCAGCGGCACACCCAGCAATACCAGGGCATGCGAAGCCAGCATCAGGCTACCCTCCAGCACTTCCGGCACCACCTCGGATGCACCCGCCTCGCGTAACGGCTCCATCGTCGTTTCGTCTATGGTTCGCACAATGACCGGAAGCTGCGGGGCGATCTCCTGAACCACATGCAATATCTTCATCGATGACTGTATATCGTTATAACTGATGACCATGGCCTTTGCGCGATCAATACCTGCCGCATGCAAGACGACTCGGCGGCTGGCATCTCCATAGACCACATTCTCGCCCGCAGTAGCCGCTTCCTGCACACGCGCTAAATCAATATCCAGGGCAATGAAGGGGATGTTCTCCTCTTTCAGGAAACGCGCGAGGTACTGTCCGCTCCGTCCGAAACCGCAAATAATCACATGATCGGATAATTTCTTGCCGGTCTGCTTGATCTCCTCAATAGCTGCGCGCGAAAAACTCGGCAATCTGCAGGTTCCGCTGGATAATGAATGGAGCAACGATCATGGATAAGAGAGACGCCGCTAGCACCACCTGCAGTTCCTGGCCGTCAATAATGCCATTGGCGAACCCCAATGCCAGCAATACAAAACTGAATTCCCCAGCCTGCGCCAAAGTGACACCTGCCCGGATCGCAACGCCTGGCTCGTAGCCAAACATTCGTGCCAGCACGGCAACGATAAAAGCCTTGAACACGATCAGGCCTACCAACACCAGCAGCACCAACCCAATATTGTGAACAAGCTGGCTGACATTGAGCAGCATGCCAATGGTGATAAAGAACAACCCCAGCAGGATGTCGCGGAAGGAGGCAATATCCGATTCGACCTGGTAGCGGTAGCGGGTTTCGGAAATCAGCATGCCGGCAATGAATGCGCCCAGCGTATACGATAGCCCGGCAAGTTTGGTGATATACGCCAGCACCAGTGTCATCATGAGCACATTCATGACAAACAGCTCGCGCGACCGCTGCCGCGCAACCAGGCTGAGCCAGCGGTTCATCAGCGTCTTGCCGGCTACAAAAAGAACGGCCAGGGCCAATGCGGCTTTGATGGCAGCCATCCCTAAAATAGCAACGAGATCGTCAGCTGGTGCAGCCAGTGCTGGGATCAACACCAGCAGCGGAACGACCGCAATATCCTGGAACAGCAAGACACCGAAGGACAAACGGCCATGCCGCGAATTGAGATCAAGCCGTTCGACCAGCAACTTGGAAACAATCGCTGTGGAGGACATGGCAAGAGCGCCACCGATGACCACGGAAGTCGGAACGTTAAGGCCGAGCAGCAGGCAGAGGGCCATGATCACGCCCATTGTGATGATGACTTGTGTCCCGCCTATGCCCAGCACTACACGGCGCATTGAATAAAGCTGGGACAGGCTGAATTCGAGCCCGATGCTGAACATGAGGAACACAATGCCGAATTCCGCCAAGTCGCGGTTTTCCTCAATATCAGGCAGGATGCCGAAGACGTGCGGACCCAGTAACAACCCAACCGTAAAATAAGCCAGCATAGGAGGCAGGCGCAGTACGCGAAAAAACGCTACTGCCAGCACCGAGCTGATCAACATGAGTAAAACGACGGGAAGGTTATCCTGCATAGCCGCTATAGGCAAAATTTGTGCCGACTTTGATTAAAAGCCCGGTTTATTTACCGTTTCATCCTTTATTCGCGGGGCATTCCCTTTTATACTTGGCGTGTATGGGAATCTCCAAATTACAAAGATCCAGCCCAATGAAAACCCCGCTGGATTTGGCGCGTGAAGTTCTGCTGATCGAGGCTCGCGAAGTCGAAGCACTCGCCCAGCGTCTTGATGACAGCTTCACTCGCGCTGTGGAACTGATTCTACAATGCCGCGGCAGAGTTGTGGTCAGTGGCATGGGGAAATCCGGCCACATTGGCAGCAAGATAGCCGCCACCCTGGCCAGCACCGGCACGCCGGCCTTCTTTATGCATCCGGCCGAAGCCAGCCATGGCGACCTCGGCATGATCATCGGCGATGATGTCGTGATTGCCCTATCCAACTCCGGGGAAAACGACGAACTGCTGGCCATCCTGCCGTTACTCAAGCGCATGGGCGCCAAACTCATCAGCCTGACAGGCAATACAAAGTCTACATTGGCCATGCAAGCGGACGTGCATCTTGATACGCATGTCTCACAAGAGGCTTGTCCGCTGGGTTTATCGCCGACTGCCAGTACGACCGCCATGCTCGCGCTGGGTGATGCATTGGCTGTAGCCGCATTGGAGCAGCGCGGTTTTTCGCATGAGGATTTTGCCCTTTCCCACCCCGGCGGCCATCTCGGCCGCAAACTACTGGTTCATGTGCGTGACATCATGCGAACCGGGGAAGCCATCCCGCAGGTTTCGCCTTCTGCTTCCTTGCCGGAAGGTTTGCTCGAGATGTCTCGCAAGGGGCTGGGCATGACGGCGATTGTGGATGAAGACGGCAAACCTCTTGGTATCTTCACTGACGGCGATTTGCGTCGGGCCTTTGAAAAAGGCATTGATATTGCCGGCACTGCAATACGAGACGTCATGCACAAGAACCCTTTGAATATTGCACCGGAAAAACTCGCGGTGGATGCCGTTGAGCTGATGGAAGAACGAAAAGTGACTGCCCTGCTGGTAGTCGACAATCAGGGTACGCTGGTCGGCGCCCTCAACATGCATGATCTATTAGTAGCAAAGGTGGTTTAGTGAAACCAGTGGAACAGAACATTACGCAAAGCAAGGAAAATGAAGAGCGCGCCCGACGCGTCAAGGTCATCGTATTCGATGTAGACGGGGTGATGACCGACGGCGGGCTTATCCTGGGGGACGACGGACAGGAGTACAAGCAGTTCCATTCGCAAGACGGCCTCGGCATGAAACTCCTCAAGAACACAGGGGTGCAAATGGCCATCATTACGGGGCGCACTTCCAAAGTGGTCATCAAGCGTGCCGAGAATACGGGTATCGCGCACTTCTACCAGGGCGTCGAAGACAAGCTGGAAGCTTTTGTGGAGCTGACCAAATCCCTGAATATTTCGGCCGAGGAATGCGCCTTCATGGGCGATGATGTGGTGGACCTGCCGCCCATGCGCAAGAGCGGTTTTGCCATTACCGTGCCTCACGCCATGCCGCTCGTGAAGCAATACGCCCATTACATCACCACCTTACAAGCTGGTCGCGGTGCGGTGCGAGAAATCTGCGAATTCATCATGCGCTCCCAAGGGACTTATGATGCGCAAATGGCACGCTACCTGCAGGATTAGGAAATACATGCCCGTATCTTTACACCCTTGTACCGAGTTTTGATGAATGTATGGCCGCCACACCATCATTTTCCCCTTGGTCGTGCTCGTTCTGTTGGCAGCGATCACACTATGGATAGACCGGACCGTGCAGGCGCCTGTGCACAAGGAAAATGGCAGCAAACGCCATGACCCGGACTATATCGTGAGTAATTTCGTCACGACAAAGACGGACGTCAACGGTGAAATCCAGTATGTGCTAGCCGCTGCCGAGATGAAGCATTACCCGGATGACGACTCCACCCACCTGGAGCGTCCACGTCTGACACAATATGCTGCTGCCAAACCCTACACCCAGATCGAGTCGCAGCAGGGGCTGGTATCAAGCAAGGGCGATGTCGTGCAGTTCATCGGTAATGTCAAGGTTGTACGTCAGTCAACAGCCGAAAAAGGCGAAATGACGATGCGCACCCAATATCTGAAGGTGGTACCAGATACCGAGGTCGCGACAACGGACCGGCCGGTAACCATTACCGAAGGGCCCAAATCGGTCGTGCATGCCGTGGGCATGGTGTATGACAAAAAGAAGCGAACGATCCAGTTACTGAACAGGGTACGGGCGCACTATGAACAGCCCCCTAAAAAGGGTACACGCAAGGCTGCAACCTCAGCCTCTCGGCCTGCTCCGAAAAGCGGAGCAAACACCCGCATTGTTCCCAAAAGTCCAGCGCCAGTAGACGCATCCGCCAAACCAAAGAATTCTAACCGGAGATCCCAATGAGCCTTTCAATGCGTATCGGTCTGCTACTCATGCTGTCGGTGACGGCTCTCAATGCCAGTGCCGAAAAGGCCGACCGGGAACAGCCCATCAATCTCGAGGCCGATGCGGTTACCGTCAACGATGCCAAGAAAACCAGCATCTACACCGGCAATGTCATTCTTACCCAGGGCACCCTCATCATCCGGGGCGACAAGCTTATCGTGCGCGAGGACAAGGACGGCTTCAACCATAGCACCTCCTTCGGCAACCCAACCACCTTCAAGCAAAAGCGTGAAGGCAAGAATGAATATATCGAAGGCAGCGGCCAGCGGATTGAATATGACGCCCGCATGGATAAGGTTCAGCTGTATACCAAGGCGTGGGTGAAGCGTGGCGAAGACATCGTGCATGGCGACTATATTTCCTATGATGCCAATGCCGAATTTGCTGAAGTCATCGGGGGGGGTGACAAGGCAGCAGCGGAAGGCGCGCCAAAAGGACGCGTACGCGCCGTCATACAGCCTAAGCGCAATCCTGCTACTGCACCCGCAACGCCTCCTGCTACTGAATAATTAACGGAAGCTGTGACTAACAAGAATTGATGGCGATGAGCAAACTGGTTGTTGAAAATCTGCGCAAGAAATACAAGGCACGCACGGTCGTACAGGACATCTCCCTCGAGCTCGACAGTGGCGAGGTCGTTGGCCTTTTAGGCCCCAATGGTGCAGGTAAAACCACCAGCTTCTACATGATGGTTGGCTTGGTACCGCTGGATGGTGGCAGGATTCTGCTGGATGGCCGTGATCTGAGCCATTTACCGATACACCAGCGCGCTCGGCTGGGGCTTTCTTACTTGCCCCAGGAGCCATCCATCTTCCGCAAGATGACGGTTGCGGAAAATATTCGCGCTATTCTGGAATTGCAGAAACTGACAGCCGCTCAGATCGAGGAGCAACTCGAGTCGCTGCTGCAGGAACTGCACATCACCCACATTCGCAACAACATGGCCGTGAGCCTCTCGGGTGGTGAACGCCGCCGCGTGGAAATCGCCCGCTGCCTTGCAACGAGCCCCAGTTTCATCCTACTCGATGAGCCTTTTGCCGGGATTGATCCCATTGCCGTGCTGGATATCCAGAAAATCATCCGATTCTTGAGCGAACGCAACATCGGCGTCTTGATTACGGACCACAATGTGAGAGAGACTCTAGGCATATGTGACCGTGCCTATATCGTGAATGAGGGCCGTGTATTTGCCGCCGGCAAACCCAGCGAGATTATCCACAATGAAAGTGTGCGGGAAGTCTATCTGGGCAGGGATTTCCGGCTTTAGGATGGTCGCATTATCAGTCATTCAGTCATGAAACAAAGTCTGCAACTTAAATTTTCGCAACACCTGGCGCTGACCCCGCAGCTGCAGCAGTCTATTCGCCTGCTGCAGCTCTCGACTCAGGAGCTCAATCAGGAACTGGATGCCCTGGTGCAGGCCAACCCGCTGCTGGAGCGGGTTGAAAAAGCAGAAGACGGCACCGATGTTGAGCCTGCCGATACCTTTGTGCCCTCCACGGCACAGGAACCTAGCGTAGCAGCGCCGGCTCCTGAAGAAAAACCGCTGCAAGAGGATTTCGCCGGAGATGAATTTTTCGACAGGGGCGGCAACCGCTGGGAAGAAAACAGCAGCGGGGATGACGATGGTGACTACAACTTCCAGGAAGCTGCCACACCCACATTGCACGAGCATCTGCTGGAGCAGTTGTCACTCATGCCGCTGTCAGAGCGCGACCAGAGAATCGCCCTGTTCCTGGTGGATGCCATCAATGATGACGGCTACCTAGAGCCCTCGCTCGAAGAGCTGGCGGCCATGCTGACCGAGGAGTCGGAAATTGATATTCTCGAGCTGCATACTGCTCTCAAGCTGGTGCAGCATCTGGATCCACCAGGCATAGGGGCCCGCAATCTGGCCGAGTGCCTGTCGTTGCAACTGCAGGCATTGCCTCCAGAGACACCGCACCTCGAGATTGCCCGCGCTGTGGCAGAGCAGCATCTGCCTGTGCTGGCAACCCGGGATTACGCCAAGCTGCGCAAACTGTTGCATTGCGACGATGAAACCTTGCGCATCGTGCAGCAGTTGATTACCCAATTGAATCCGCGTCCCGGTAGCAAGTTCACCCACATTGCCTCCGAACACTATATCCAGCATGAAATCGTGGTCAAAAAGGTCAAGGGCATCTGGATCGCCAGCCTCAACGACGAGGTCGTTCCCAAGCTGCGCATCAACCAGCTTTATGCCGGCATTCTCAAACGCAATCGGGACAGTTCCAGCCAATATCTCATGAGCCAGATGCAGGAGGCGAAATGGATGATCAAGAACATCCAGCAACGCTTCTCCACTATCTTGCGGGTATCTCAAGCCATCGTGGACCGCCAGCGCAACTTCTTCGAACATGGCGAAGTCGCCATGCGCCCTTTGGTTCTGCGTGAAATTGCTGATGAGCTGGGGCTGCACGAATCTACCGTCTCGCGCGTCACCACCCGTAAGTACATGCTTACACCGCGTGGTGTTTACGAGCTCAAGTATTTCTTCGGCAGCCATGTCGCGACCGAATCGGGTGGGGCTTGCTCAGCAACCGCAATCCGCGCCCTCATCAAACAAATGGTCAGTGAAGAAAATTCCAAGAAACCACTGTCAGACAACCAGATCACGGATATCCTGAGTAAACAGGGCATCGTGGTAGCCCGCAGAACTATTGCGAAGTACAGGGAGTCCCTTCAGATACCCCCAGCAAATCAACGCAAGACGCTTTAACGATCAACCAAGGAGAAAGCTATGATCATGAATCTGCAACTGACCGGCCATCATCTGGAAATCACACCTGCCTTGAAGGACTACGTGCAAACCAAGCTCACCCGAGTCAGCAACCACTTCGATCACGTGATCGATGTCAGGGTGACCATGAGCGTAGAAAAACTTGTGCAGCGTGCGGAAGCTACCTTGCATGTGCCGGGCCAGGATTTGCATGTGGAATGCGAAGATGAAAACATGTACAGCGCCATTGATCTGCTTATCGACAAGCTGGATCGCCAGGTGCTCAAGTACAAGGAAAAGCTGGTCGACCACCATCAGGCGAACGGTGCAGTCAAGCACCAGGCCGCCGAGTAACCAGTACCCATAAAGCTGGTGAGCAGAGATGTGAGGCATGGCACAATGAAAACGAGACATATCTGATGGATAGACGAGTTTTGAATGCCCGTGCAACAACGCAGCACCCTTGCGCAACGGGTTTCGATCATGGCTGAAATCAGCGTCACTCAGCTCTTCAAGGATACCCGTCGCAACCTCCGTCTCACCTGGGTGGCGGGGCTTGAGGGGGGTGAGAACCTGCTCACCAGCGAAACCGTTACCAAACCTTCTCTGGCCCTGATCGGCCATCTGAATTTCGTTCACCCAAACCGCGTACAAGTACTTGGTTGCGCGGAAATGGATTATTTACGCAGCCTCAAATCGGAAGATGCGAGACAGGCTATCAAAAACCTGTTCTCGACCGATCTGGCTGCAGTCATTGTTGCTAATGGCGAGACGCCGCCTGAAGAGCTCATCGAATCCGCCAACCAGTATCAGACGCCACTCTTCACCTCCCCTTTGCAAAGCCCGGGGCTGATGGATGTACTGAGCCATTACCTCGCGCAAGCAGTCGCAGAATCGACCAGTGCGCATGGGGTATTCATTGAGGTGCAAGGATTCGGCGTGCTGATCAAGGGCAGCCCAGCCATCGGTAAAAGCGAGCTCGCACTGGAACTGATCTCGCGCGGGCACCGCTTGATCGCGGATGATATCGTTGATTTCTATCGCGTAGCTCCCGATCGCATCGAAGGCCGTTGCCCTGCTCTTTTACAGGATTTTCTGGAGGTGCGCGGTTTAGGTGTACTCAATATCCGCGCGCTGTTTGGTGATAATGCGGTCAAACCGACCAAACCGCTGGACCTCATCATCCAGCTTGAACTGGCCGAGACACTCGCGCCCCAGTTGCTCGACCGCCTTAAGATCAAGTCCCAACAGGAAAAAATCCTAGGCGTCAAAATTCCCAAGGTGATGATTCCCGTGGCTGCAGGCCGTAATATCGCCGTGCTGGTGGAAGCAGCGGTGCGCAATCACATCCTGCTCATGCGCGGCATTAACGGCACGCGCCAATTCATGCAACGGCAAACCCGCGAACTGAGCCGCAACGCCAAAAAAACCGGGCAAGCCGGCTGATGCAGCTCGTCATCGTCACTGGTCTTTCCGGCTCAGGCAAGAGCATCGTGCTCAAGGCACTGGAAGACAGTGGCTATTACTGCATTGATAACCTTCCTGCCACTCTGCTGCCGCAGATTTCGCAGCACCTGGGTGTCACGGGCACCAATGCAGATGGCCATGAGCGTGTGGCCATCAGTATCGACATGCGCAGCGCAGCATTGGAAGCGCTGCCCGACAATATCCAGCAGCTCAAGGCACAAGGTATCGATGTTAAGGTGCTGTTCCTGGAATCCAATGTGGAAACCTTGGTCAAGCGCTATAGCGAAACCCGCAGGCGCCATCCGCTCAGTGATGAACACACCACGTTAGCCGAAAGCATCATGCGTGAGCGGGAAATGCTGGCCCAGCTCGCCAGTCTGGGCCATCGCATCGATACCAGTGACTTGCGCGCCAATACCCTGCGCAACTGGGTCAAGGACTACGTCGCATTGGATAGTGATCAGCTCACCTTGCTGTTTGTTTCCTTCGGATTCAAACACGGCATTCCTCAGGATGCCGACCTGGTGTTCGACATCCGCTGCCTGTCAAATCCGCATTACGATCCTGAGCTGCGTCCGTTGACGGGGCGGGACGAAGCCGTCAGGACCTTTCTCAACAGTGACGAGACCGTCTGTGCAATGTACGAAGATATCCAAAGCTATGTGGAGCGATGGCTACCTTACTACGTGCGCGACAACCGCAGCTATTTGACCGTGGCCATTGGTTGTACTGGCGGGCAACATCGCTCTGTGTATTTTGTAGAAAATTTAGGGCAATATTTTCTTAATCGGCAGCAGAAGGTGCTCATCCGGCACCGCGAACTCGAATAACAACAACGCGCAGCCACCATGCGCGCAATACTGGATTGGGATTAGCATGATAGGCATTCTTATAGTGGCACACGGTACACTCGGCGAGAGCTTGGTGCATTGTGCCAGCCATGTGATGGGCAGCAGGCCTCCGCAACTACTGCAGGTGGGTGTGGGGGTACGTGATGATCCTGTGAGCCTGTTGCCCCATGCTCAGCAGATGATCAAGGAGCTTGACCAAGGCCAGGGCGTACTCATCCTCTCTGATATCTACGGTGCGACCCCATGCAATATTGTCTGTAAATTGCTGGAACCAGGAAGGGTCGAGGGCATTGCCGGGGTCAATTTACCCATGCTGGTGCGCGCGCTCACGTACCGCAATGAGAATCTTGAAACGCTGGTTGAAAAAGCATTGAGCGGTGGGCGTGAAGGCGTCATCCACTTCACTGAAGAGGCATGTGGAAAATCATGATCAAGCAGGACGTGGAGATCATCAACAAGCTCGGCCTGCATGCGCGTGCTTCAACCAAGCTTACACAGACGGCCAGCCAGTTTTCAAGCGAGGTATGGATCGAACGCAGCGGCAGACGCGTCAATGCCAAGAGCATCATGGGTGTCATGATGCTGGCAGCCGGCAAAGGCAGCATTGTTAGCCTGGAAGCCGATGGCAATGACGAGCAGCAAGCCATAGACGCCTTGATCGAGCTCATCAATGGCAAATTCGGAGAACCTGAATAGATGAGCTTTATCCTTTTGGAGAGTTACGCTTCATGAGCTTCACCTTTTTTATGGACTCCGCTCTATGAAGTTCACCTTTGCATTGGGTTACGCTCTATGAAGTTCACCTTTGCATTGGGTTACGCTCTATGAAGTTCACCTTTGCATTGGGTTACGCTCTATGAGCTTCACTTTTACATTGGGTTACGCTCTATGAGCTTCACTTTTACAATGGGTTACGCTCTATGAGCTTCACCATGCACGGCGTCGGCGTCTCCAGCGGCATTGCCATTGGCCATGCCCACCTGGTTTCGCATGCCCTGCTCGAGGTCGCGCATTATCAGATTCCCAAGAGCGCCGTCCCGCAAGAGATTGCCCGCTTTGAGCAAGCTGTAGAAACAGTACGACTGGATCTTGAAAACATCCGCTCGCAGCTCCCATCCTCGGCACCAGCCGAGCTTGGGGCGTTCGTCAGCACGCACCTCATGATCCTCGCGGACAAGACGCTTTCCGAAGAACCGAAAAATATCATCCGCGACGAGCTGTGCAACGCCGAATGGGCGATCAAGCAGCAAATGGAGGATGTGGTCGCACAGTTCGAGCAGATTGAGGATGAATACCTGCGCGAACGCAAGCAAGACGTCGTGCAGGTGGTTGAACGCATCATCAAGGCGCTACTTGGCCATCCCAGTCAGGTGCCCATCAAGCCGCAGGAAAGCGCCATTATCCTGGTCGCGCACGACCTTTCACCCGCGGACGCGATCCAGTTCAAGCACCACCACTTTGCCGCCTTCATTACCGATGTCGGAGGTGCTACTTCTCACACGGCCATTCTGGCACGCAGCCTGAACATCCCCTCGATTGTTGCCTTGCAGCGCGCACGCGACCTGATCCAGGACGATGAACTCATCATCGTTGACGGCAGCCAGGGTGTGGTTATCGTCAACCCGGACAAGGCCACGCTTTCAGAATACCGGCTGCGTCAGGAACAGTGGGAGATCGAGCAGCAAAAGCTCAAGCGCCTGCGCACGACTAAATCCATGACGCTGGACGGAACCAAGATTGAGCTGCACGCCAATATCGAAGTACCCGAAGACGTCATACATGCCAAGGCTGCAGGCGCGGCTGGCATCGGTTTGTACCGCACTGAGTTCCTGTTCATGAACCGGCAGGAAATGCCGGATGAAGAAGAGCAGTTTGAGGCCTACCGCAAGGTGACTGAAGCCATGAAGGGCCGTCCCGTCACCATCCGTACCCTTGACCTCGGCGCAGACAAGCAGATCAATCCGGACTCTGTGAGAAGCTGCGCCAATCCCGCTTTGGGACTGCGGGCTATTCGCCTGTGCCTTTCCGAGCCGCAGATGTTCCATGTGCAGCTAAGGGCCATTCTTCGCGCCTCACATTACGGGCAAATCCGCATCCTGATCCCCATGCTGTCCAACCTGTCGGAGTTGCGGCAGGCCCTGCTGCTGATTGAGCGCGCCAAACTCAGTCTGCGTATCGAGGAGATTCCGTTCGACGAGAAAATCGAGATCGGCGGCATGATCGAGGTACCTGCCGCGGCTTTGAGCGCAGACGCTTTTGCCCGGCACCTGGATTTTTTGTCTATCGGCACCAATGATCTCATCCAGTACACGCTTGCTATTGACCGTACGGATGATGCCGTTTCCCATTTGTACAATCCGCTGCACCCGGCCGTATTGCATCTGGTTGAAATGACAATCCGGGCAGGCGCCAAGCAAGGCAAGTCCGTCTGCATCTGCGGTGAGATGGCGGGCGATACCAAGATGACGCGTATGCTGTTAGGCTTCGGACTACGCCAGTTCTCGATGCATCCTTCGCATATTCTCACCGTTAAACGCGAAGTGCTGCAGAGCGACCTGCCGAAATTGACCCACGCTACACGTGCCATCTTACGTAACCAGGATATGGACAGAACGGAACCTTTGCTGCAAAAACTTAATCTTTAAAAACAACAGGGAGCAGGAAATCATGGCTGAAATTACTTCTGAAGTAAGCTCGAATGACAAAAATCTCGCGGTGCTCACTCATCTGGGCGGCATTCTGTTCTCCTTCATTCCCAGCCTGATTGTTTGGCTGCTCAAAAAAGACAACGCTTACGTCAGCGAACAGGCAAAAGAAGCCTTGAATTTCCAGATCACTATTCTGATCGGCTGGGTCATCAGCTATATTCTGATGATCATCCTGATCGGCTTCCTGCTCATGGGAATCATCTGGCTGGCCAATATCATCCTGTGTATTCTGGCTGCGGTCGCCACCAGCAAGGGCGAAAATTATCGCTATCCGTTTACGCTTCGTCTCATTAATTAGGAAATCGCTTTGAACCTCGCAGCAACCAATCCTCTACTCGATTTTTCCGGCCTACCCCATTTTGATCAGGTGCAGGCTGTGCATGTCACGCCTGCCATGGAGCAACTGCTGCAAAGCGGGCGTGAGCTTGTGGAAAGACTGGCCGCCAGTCAGGAGTCCCCGACCTGGGATAATTTCGCCCGGCCGCTGGAGGATATGGAAGAGCAGATTTCACGTGCCTGGTCACAGGTGTCGCACATGAATGCAGTGGTCAACAGCCCTGAATTGCGCGAAGCCTACAACGAAAATCTCCCCAAGCTGACCGCTTTTTATGCCGATCTGTCGCAGGACGAGCGGCTTTATGCAAAATTTCGTGCATTGCGTGCAAGTACCGCATACGAACTGCTCAACAAGGCGCAGCGCAAGATTATCGAAAACGAATTGCGGGACTTCCGTCTGGGCGGCGCCGAGCTGCCAGAGGACAAGAAGGCACGGTTCAAGCAAATCCAGGAAGAGCTTTCCACGCTCTCATCACGCTTCGAGGAAAACCTGCTGGATACCACCAACGCTTATTCACTTCTCATTGAGCATGCTGATGAGCTCAAGGGAATACCGGCAGATGCGTTGCAAGCTGCACAAGAAGCAGCGCAGCAGGAGGGCAAACCCGGCTGGAAATTCACGCTGCATTTCCCTTCCTACATGCCGGTCATGCAGTATGCTGACCACCGCCCACTCCGTGAAACCTTATACCGGGCTTATGCAACGCGCGCTTCGGAATTCGGCAAGCCCGAGTGGGACAATACCGCACTCATCACCAGCATTCTCAAACTGAGGCAGGAAGCCGCGCGAATGCTGGGCTATGCCAACTATGCCGAGATGTCGCTGACGACCAAGATGGCTGACTCCTCTCAGCAGGTCACAGAATTCCTGCATACCTTGGCGCAACGCGCCAGGCCATTCGCCGAGCGTGACATGCAGGAACTCAAGCATTATGCCGAGGAAAAGCTCGGCCTCACCGATGTGCAGGCCTGGGACGTCGCTTATATCTCCGAAAAGCTACGCGAGGAAAAATATGCGTTTTCTGACCAGGAAGTGAAGCAGTACTTCCCCGAAGCGCAAGTGCTGCAGGGTTTGTTCAAGGTGACCGAAACCATCTTCGGGGTGCGCGTACGGCAAACCGAAGCACCTGTCTGGCATCCGGACGTCACGTTCTATGAGATTACCGATACTAGCGGCAAGCTGGTCGGCCAGTTCTACCTAGACCTCTACGCTCGCAACAACAAACGCGGCGGCGCCTGGATGGATGAAGCGATTACGCGCCGCAAAAAGTCGGACTACATTGAAACGCCGGTGGCTTTCCTGACCTGCAACTTCTCAGCACCAGTGGGTGGTAAGCCCGCCCTCTTTACGCATGATGAAGTCATCACCATGTTCCATGAATTTGGCCATGGCCTGCACCATATGCTGACTCAGGTGGAGGAATATGGCGTATCCGGCATCAAGGGCGTGGAATGGGATGCCGTCGAGCTACCCAGCCAATTCATGGAAAACTTCTGCTGGGAATGGGATGTGCTGCGGCACATGACAAAACATGTCGATACCGGCGAGCACTTGCCCAAGGAGCTGTTCGACAAAATGGTCGCTGCCAAGAACTTCCAGGCCGGTATGCAGACTGTGCGGCAGATCGAATTTGCGCTGTTTGACATGCGCCTGCACAGTGATTTCGACCCTAATGGCGATCTCACTTCGCTCGACCTCATCGAGCAGGTGCGCGATGAAGTTGCGGTCGTGCGGCCGCCCAAGTGGAACCGCTTCCCCAATAATTTCTCGCACATCTTCGCTGGGGGTTATGCCGCCGGTTACTACAGCTATAAATGGGCGGAAGTGTTATCGGCCGATGCCTATAGCATGTTCGAAGAAAACGGCGTACTGTCCGAAGAAACTGGACGCCGTTTCTGGAGCGAAATCCTGGCCCAGGGAGGCTCGCGTCCTGCGCTCGAATCCTTTATTGCATTCCGCGGCCGGGAACCAACCATTGACGCCTTGCTCAGGCACAATGGCATGATTACCTAGGGGGATACACCATGCGTCTATTTGTCACTTTCCTGCTGGCAGGTTGGGCTGGCTTGGCCGGCGCACAGCTTTACAAATGGACTGATAGTGAAGGACGTGTGCACTACAGCGATTTGCCGCAGTTGCCCAGCACCCTGGGCGTAAAAAAAGCCAACTTGCCTGCCAATATCATTGAATCGGATAAGATGCCCTTTGAACTTAGGGCCACGGCACTCAAGAACCCTATTACACTGTGGACCTTTAGTGAATGCGGCGATCCCTGTCAAAAAGCTCAAGCGTTGCTGGACAAACGCGGCCTCCCCTACATGATCAAGGATGGCGCAACAAGTACAGCCGAGCTACAAAAACTCACAGGTGACACCAAAATGCCCATCATGGTGGTCGGCAACAAATTGCTCAAAAGCGGCTATGTGGAAGTCACCTGGAATCGCGTGCTGGATGAGGCGGGTTACCCCAAACTCAACCCCTTAGCCAAATTCCATAAGAAAACAGCACCAGCACTCGCAACCAAGCCATCACAACAAGGCTCTGCCAAACCCTGAACCGCATGAAGCTCGCCACCTGGAACGTGAATTCCCTAAATGTGCGCCTGCCGCACGTGCTCGAATGGCTCACTGCAAATCAACCCGACGTGCTGTGCCTGCAGGAAACCAAGCTGGAAGACAGCAAATTCCCTTATGCCGCGCTGCGCGAAGCAGGTTATGAAGCCGTGCACGACGGCCAGAAAACCTACAACGGCGTGGCTATCCTGAGCCGTTATCCCTTGGCTGAGCCGGTAATGGGGATGACAGCATTTGAAGATCCGCAAAAGCGTATCGTCTCCGCCAGCGTGGAGGACATTCGGGTCATATGCGCCTATTTTCCAAACGGCCAGGCCGTAGGTTCTGAGAAATTTCAGTACAAATTGCGTTGGCTGGAAGCTTTCAGGCTTTGGCTACAGGCAGAACTCATTCGATATCCCAAGCTTGTGCTGCTCGGTGACTACAACATTGCCCCGGAAGACCGCGATGTGCATGATCCCAAGGCCTGGGAAGGCATGGTGCACGTCAGCGAACCGGAACGTGAAGCCTTTCGCAAACTTATTGGGCTGGGCCTTTTCGATGCCTTCCGCTTATTTGAGCAAACCGAAAAAGCCTACAGTTGGTGGGATTACCGCATGGGAGCCTTCAGGCGAAACCTTGGCTTGCGCATAGACCACATCCTGGTCAGTGAACCCCTCAAAAAAGGCTGCCTGTCCTGCTCTATAGATATAATACCTCGCAAGCTGGAACGGCCGTCAGATCATACGGTGGTCGTACTTGAGCTATCGAACCCATGATGAGACTGAGTTCCAAGAGAACCAAATCGCCTGACTTCTATCTGAGTTAGCGTTACACATCAGAATCTTTTGGATAGAGAATGCGTATCTGGTCCCTGCATCCCCAATATCTCGATACGCGCGGCCTGACTGCACTTTGGCGAGAAGCCTTGTTAGCGCAAGCCGTGCTAAAAGGCCAGACGCGTGGATATAACAACCATCCCCAGTTAATACGTTTTCGCGAAACACCTGCTCCATTAGATTGGGTGGCTAACTACCTTTGCTCCGTCCATGGCGAGGCGAAAAGACGAGGCTATAACTTTGATGCTTCAAAAATTGCGGATTGCACGAATGTAGCTTTGCTTACCGTAACCGAAGGTCAGCTGGATTATGAATGGACCCACTTACGCAACAAGCTGCAGTTGCGTGCACCTCATCTACTTGCCCATGTCCAATCGCTCGCCCGGCCTCAAACTCACCCCTTGTTCCGGGTTGTGCCTGGTGGTGTCGCTGATTGGGAAATCGTTACTTCACGAAAGCAACCTGCCAAAGCGCTATAGATGAAGCAGCGTATTACCGGGTTTCGTCAGGATGAGGAGCAACACTGGGTGGCCGAGCTTGAATGCGGCCACAGCCAGCACGTGCGCCACAATCCGCCTTGGACTAATCGGTCTTGGGTCATGACGCTGGAGGGCCGTGCAGAATTTATCGGTAGTGAGTTGAGTTGCAGAAAATGCGATAGCGGTGCACCAGCTGACCGCCACTGAAACGGGCCTAAACCTCTACTTCGTTTTCATTCCCAATTGCTTGAGTTTGCGGTACAGATGGGTACGCTCGAGCTGGACATTCTCTGCGACCTTGCTGATATTGCCACCCACCTTGATGATATGGTGATTGAAATAGAGCCGCTCGAAATCATCACGGGCATCGCGCAAAGGCTGATCCAGATTGATCTGCAGGTCGCCATTAGGGACTTTGTCCTCGGTAGGCTCTGCCGCCACCTTCTCAAAGGCTTCGAATTGTCCAAGCACCCGCTCTACGTCTTCTTGCGTGATTTTCTCGCCCAGGCTGGTTTGCATGAGGTTACGGATCACGCTGTCCAGCTGAATCAGATTACCGGGCCACCTGGCATTCCTTAAAGCGTTGAGCGCGGCAATGTCGAATTCCCGGTATGGTGCTTCGCTAGTCTCAACGATCAGTGTTGCCATGGCACGTGCGAGGTCGGGAATATCCTCCGGGTGATCCTCAAGTGACGGGACGCGTAGCGTGGTTACCGATAGAGCCTGCAACAAGCTATTGTCGAACAAACCTTCGGCAGCCAAATTCGGCAACCCGCGTGCCGTGCTGCAGACGACACGCACACCATATTTTTCCGCCTTGCCCAGCAACAGTAACAGGCCCTTCTGCTCAGCCTTGGAGAGATCCGCGACCTCGGGGATGAAGAGCAAACCATCGCGCAGGTGCTCAATAATTTCAATCGGCGCAGCGGTCAGCTTTTCCGGATTGCTCAGTTCCAGCCAAGGTGTGTCTGGGTGATGCAGGAATCTGGCGCAGAGTTCGCTGCCACTGCCTTTAGCGCCAATCAATAATAGCGGCCCCCTGGCCTTGGCCACCTGTTCCAACCGCTGACGCAATTCGGTGATGACAACGCTACGGCCCAGGTTCACCAGGCTCATGTCTGACTTGGGAAGCTGCTCTCCATGTTTGAGTGCCGCATCCACTGTTTTGAGCAGCTTCTGCAGCGCGATGGGTTTCTCAAGGAAATCGAAAGCACCAATACGGGTCGCTTCCACGGCTGTATCAATGGTCCCGTGGCCGGACATCATGACTACCGGCATGGTGAGAAGTCCGCCGTTAGCCCACTCCTTGAGCAGGCTAATACCATCGCAATCTGGCATCCAGATATCCAGCAGGACTAGGTCCGGGCGTTCCTGCTGACGCCAATCTCGTGCCTGGGACGCGTTTTCAGCCAGCTTTACCTGATAGCCCTCATCGAGCAGGATATCGCTCAACAATTCGCGAATGCCGATTTCGTCATCCACAACTAGCACTTTTCTTGCTGCCATTACCTGTACTCCAATCCTCTAGGCGTTCACTGCCTGCTTCTTGATCAAAGCGGGGAACATCACCGTCACGAGCGCCCCGCCTTGGGTCGAATTTTCTATTTTGATATGGCCTTTGTGTTCTTCCACGATTTTCTTGACGATCGCCAAGCCCAGCCCAGTACCATGGGGTTTTGTGGTCATGTAGGGCTCAAAGGCACGGGCCATGATTTCCTTGGCAAATCCATCACCATTATCCTTAACGCATAATTTGATTTCTGCGCCTTTGACCACCGTACTGATGTTTATATGGGGCTCAGCGCGACCATCCAGCGCATCCTGGGCATTTTTCAGCAAGTTATGCAGGACCTGCCTTAACAAAGTCGGGTCACCCAACAATGTCGGCAATGCAGGGTCCAGCGTAGCCTCTATGTGCACACCAGCGGATTCATATAGACCCAGCACATCTTCAATCAACTGGTTCAAATCCACCTCTTCCATCGCTGCGGCTGGCGCCCGGGCATATTCACTGAATGCGTTGACCATGGTCTTCATTGCCCCAACCTGACTAACAATGGTATTGATAGCGCGCTGCAGCATCTCAGCGTCGGCTTTATCAAGTTTTGCGGATAACTTGTGTTCCAAACGCTCTGCTGAAAGCTGGATGGGCGTCAAAGGATTCTTGATTTCATGGGCAAGACGACGCGCCACTTCACCCCAGGCAGCATCTCTTTGCGCCTGCACCATGGTTGTGATGTCATCAAACACGACAACGAAGCCGCTTTCTGCAGAATTAGGCAAACGTGTGCCGCGGATGAGGATGATCTTACGGCCTTCGGTCCCAATGATCTCCATTTGCGTTTGCCAATCAACCTCAAGCCATTCTCCCTTGGGATGTTTGCCCCTGCCGGTACGCTTGAAATGCGCGAGCACTTCATCCACGAACTCCTGCAAGGCTGGCTGCTGCTCGCCGAGCTGAGTCAACGGTTGGTTAACATGATTCTTGAGCTCAACACCTAGGATATGCGATGCAGCAACGTTGAAGGTTCGGAGCTGAGCGCGATCATTCAGCGCCAACACACCGGAAGACAAGTGGGCCAGCACTGTTTCCAAATAGCCTCTTGCCGCCTCGACTCTTGCACGGTTGCGATCTGCCGCCTCAGTCGCTTCGCCAAGCTGGCGCGTCATGCTATTGAAGGACTGGACCAGGATACCCAGCTCATCCTTGCCGTGCGCGGGCAGCATGGTACTGTAGTCTCCTCGAGCAATCGCCCGCGTACCCTCTGCCAAAACCCCAAGAGGCGCGGAGAGCCGGCGGCTCAACACGAATGCGATGGCAACCCCTGACAGCATTGCCAGCATCAGCACCAGTGTCAGGGTTAACGCAAAGACCTCCTTCAGTGAATCGCGACTGAACGACAGCTCCTGGTAGTCCTGGTAAACGCTCTGCACCGATTCGGCAGTTAGAGACAGCGTAGGCGGTACCGGCTGCAGCAACTGCAGAATCCGGGTGTCCCCCGCCAGGTCGGAAACGCTGATTGGCGCCAGCACGCGTAAATGCAGGCCTTTGCCGGGGATGGGCTCTATTGCCCCGTATACTTTTTGTCGGGCTTGTCGCAGTTGAGGAATGCTTGGCAGCTCTGGCAGGAAACTTGCCGGATCGCTGCTGGAGTACGCCAATATCCTGCCTTGTGGCGTCAGCAGCACAGCGTCCTGCACCCCGGATTTTTCCCGCAAGTCATTCAGTGTGGTGAGATGGGCACTGGGTGACATAAAGGCTAATGTTAGCGCCATACCTTCACCTTTCTCTTCCAGATCAGCCAGCATGATGTCCAATGCGCTCTGGCCCAGGCGCAAACCACCTTCCAAAGCAGCTTCTACCTTCACGTTGAACCACGATTCGATGGAACGCGTCAGGAAGTTGACCGATACGGCATACACGATTAAACCCGGAAGAATGGCCATCAAAGCAAATGCGCCAAGCAGGCGCAAGGTCAGCCGGCTGCCCATGATCTTGGCGCGGATTTGCCGGTATAGGCGCCATAACTGGACCCCGATCAAGATGGTGAGCATGATGGCCAAGGCCACATTCAGCACCAGCAGCAGGGTGTAATGCTCGGCCAGCGCCGTCGTGTTCGCGCTGGCATGCGACAGCAGGTAAAGCAGGATAGCGCCTAGTGCAGCGCTGACAAATACAATGTATCTCATCTGAATCTGCTTAAAACGCTAAAGCTGGCGTCCAACGGTAACGTTCCGACACCATATCCCAATCCTTGGATCCTAGCGCATCGACTTGTAATGGTTTCGGCAGTTTTGACTGGTCAAGCCGAATGCGCAGTGCAGCGTAATATTCCTCATCCTTATTCAGTAAAGACTTCTCAACGACTCGCCAGTTACGTATATGGGAGATCTCTTCTTTCGCTTCCTGCAGCGTGCTGAAGGCATACTGATGATTATCTCGATTCACCAGATATTGGCGAGACAGCGCGTGGTAGCCGAGACTTAGATGCGTACTTGCACTTTTGACTTCGTCGTCAAACCACCAGCTGCTGGGAATGGCGATCTGGAACTCGACCAGAAAATCCAGCTGGACGCCCTTGCTCAGGGCTTCTTCCACTTCCTTGCTGAAACGGATATCGAAATCTGCATTAAGCACGTAGGCATCATTAATCGGGGCCAACTCTGCCGTTTTTATATCCAGACTGCTGGAATCAGCCCAAGCCGGCAACCCTAAAAAAACCAAAAGCAAACAGACAAGACCGAATCGGGCCAGCTCAAACCTTCTGCAATACTGCATAAAAGAAGCCGTCATGATCTGCACAGGGCCGTAGTTGTCCATTTTGTTGTTGGTAGTTATCTAGCAGCGCAGGGAGCGCAACTTGCCTTGCATCTGCATGGGTCTTAAGGAACTGGTCAATCTGCTGCTGGTTCTCCTCATGAAAAACCGAACAGGTCGCGTAAAGCAATTTACCATCCTTTGCCAGCAGTCGCCATAAAGCCTGCAAAATTGCAGACTGCTGCGCTACAAACGACGCAATATCGGATTTACGCCTGAGCCATTTGATATCCACATGACGACGCACGATGCCTGAGGCTGTACAGGGCACATCGGCCAGAATGCGGTCATAAAGCTGACCATCCCACCACGCATCCGGCTGAGC
>Ga0196976_1000473_pt1 | contig 25352 bp, 21 predicted proteins | sample S3v_513CmetaG_FD_148644 | JGI IMG/M metagenome (GOLD analysis project Ga0196976, IMG submission 148644) | Soil microbial communities from Anza Borrego desert, Southern California, United States - S3+v_5-13C | ecosystem: Environmental > Terrestrial > Soil > Desert | place: USA: California...
GCAACCGGCCGGTGGCGTCGGCCGACTACGAAGCCGGCATCCAGGAGCTCGAGACGCAGCGGCGTTCGCTGCGTCCTGGTGACGAGCGGTGGGGCATCTTCGCGTCCGGGGCGGAGTTGTTCGACGAGGCCGTCGCGCTGGCGCTCGCGCGCGGCGATGAAGCAGCGGCGTTCGCATACTCCGAGAGAGCACGCGCGCGGGAGTTGCTCGACTCGATGGGCGATACACCCGCCGCGGAGGCGCTCGCGTCGCTGCCGCTGGCGCCGGCGGGGACGGTGCTGATCGAGTACGCCGCCCTCCCCTCCTCCCTGGTCACTTTCGTGGTGGACCGCCGCGGATTGCGCGTCGTGCAGACACCGGTCTCGCGGATCACGCTTGCACTCGAAACCGAGCGGCTCGCCGACAGCGCCCTAAGGAGCGACACGGCTCGCTTTCGCAAGGAAGCGGCGCTGCTCTATTCACGGCTGCTGATGCCGATCGCGAACGAGATCAGCGACGGCCGTACGCTCGTCTTCGTTCCCGACACGACGTTGAGCGTCGTGCCGTTCGCCGCGTTGATGGATGCGACCGGGAAGCACGTGATCGAGCGCAACCCGGTGGTGACGTCGCCCAGCGCGGCGGTGTTCGCGCGACTCTCCTCCCGCCCGCGCTCCGCCGAACGCACGCTGCGGTTGCTGCTCATCGCCGGTCCGGCGGGCCAGGAAGGGAACGTCCGCCAGCTCACGTCCGCACAACGCGAGGCGGATGCAGTGGCCGCCGCATACGACGAAACGATCGAGCCGAAGAACGACGACCGCGCCTCGTTCGAAAGCAGCGCGGCCGAAGCGGACGTCATTCACTTCGTGGGACACGCCGACATCCCGGCGTCCGGTTCGGAGGGAGCGCTGGTCACCTCCCGAGGTGCGAACGGGCGGCTCGACGTGCGCAGCATCGCCTCGCTGCGCCTGACACGCACGCGCGCCGTGGTGCTTGCCGCGTGCGGCACCGCGCGCGGACAGCGCCGCGCCGGCGAGGCGACCCTCAGCGTCGCGAGCGCATTCCTCGCCGCGGGCGCTCCGAGCGTCGTGGCGACCCTCTGGCCCATCGACGACGATCCCGCCGCGGAGTTCTTCCCGCGGCTCCATCGCTATCTCGCGGATGGCTTCAGTCCCGCTGAAGCGGTCCGCGCCACGCAGCTCGAATGGATTCGAAGGCGCGATGCCCCGCCCGGCCTCTGGGCGGCGGTCCAAATCATCGGTAGCTGAACTCCAACACAACTCGGAGAGAAGGAGAACGTATGCCTTACAAGGTGCAGTTCGTGGGATTGGTGTGTTTTTATCGCGAGCACGGCGGCCGGCAGGTGTTGCTTCCGGACGGCCGCGAGCCTGGCGACGGCATTGAACCGCACTACGCGTCGATCCGCGTCGCGAAGAACGACGTGCTCGAGGCAAGCGGCTGGGACGACAGCGCCGACACGGAGCAGGGCACGTACGTCCTTCCGCCGTGCTGGGTGAGCCTGGAGGGCGTCGACAGCGACGGGACGCTCAACACCTCGGAGCACGACAATCGTCTGCCGCAGCTGAAGCAGATCGACACGAACTTCGAGATCGACCCGGAGCGCGCGCAGACGGTCGCCCGCTTGCGCATCCGCCAGGGCTCCCTCGGCGCGTACCGCATCCCCGGCGGCACGGCGGCGATCTCTCAGCTCGACGTGCCGCACGACGGCGAGATCCACGTGGCGATCACCCCCCGCGACGGCTCGCCCGAGCGCACGCTGCGCCTCCGCCCCGGAACCGAAGTGATGCTTGCGAACATGGCGGCCAGCGGCTACACGACCAGTACGACGTTCAACAATCACTTCAAGATCTACGAGAAGCTGAGCCTGCGCCCGGTGTCGCTGCACGAACCGTCCTCCGTGCCTCTGGTGCCTCCCTCAGACTCGCAGCATCCCGCGTTCCTGCGTGGCGAGCCGATCGGACTGTCCGTGGACTGCACGAACACCGGCTGCTGCTGAACGGCATCACAAGGGCGTGACCTGCCCGGCGACGTCGACGAATACCGGAACACCGTCGACGTCGTCGGGAATGTCGCCCGCTGCAGGCCGCCGATCGACCAAGACTTTCACGCCATAGCCCTCACCCGCGGCGACGATCCCAAGACCGCGCAGACCGGCGAGGCGTCCGAGGAGTCGGAGCCGGAGCTCGTTCTTCGCGGCGCGCGCCTGCTCGAGCGTGGGGCCGCTCACGAAGCGAACGTGACGCCGAGTGCCGACAGAACGTCACCGATCGGATTGGCGTAGCCGCGCCCCCAGTTGCCTGGACCGCCCGCGCGCGTATTGAGGAAGAGCAGCCCCACGGGCTCGCAGTCACGCGTGAAGACGAGCGAGCCACTGTCGCCCGGCAGGCACCACGGCGCCGCGTCGCGCGATTCGATCTCGATCTGGCCCGAGAACGAGAGGCGGCCGCAGCGATAGTCGACGTCGAAGAAGTCGAGCTCGATCGCGGTGATGATCCCCTGCGTCCGACCCGTCGTGCGACCGATCTTCTCCACCAAAAGCTGTGTCTCGGCGATGGCAACCGTCGATCGCAGTCGCTCGGTCGGACTGAGCGCCAGCGGGTCGAAGGAAAGACCGGGGACGAGCCGTGCGAAAGCGCAGTCGACGCTCTGTCCTTCTGGCCGCAAACGGGGGTAGTCACCGCAGAGATGGCCGATGACGTCATTGGGAGAGCGCCCGGAGTCGGCGGCGGCGGGATGAAGAATCTCGTCCGCGTCGACGCCGCGATTCTGGGCGGCGAGTACGTGGTTGTTCGACACGACGCCGACCTCACCTCCCTTCACCGCGAAGAAGCCGATCGTGCCCGCGGGATGCTCGTAGTGCGCCACCGATGCGCCGATGGAGAGACTCCGCGTCGGCCGCGCATCGCTCGCCGGCAGTACGAGTCGCGGCCCCGTGTACTTGAGGTCCACCTCGCCAACCGCCTCTTTTTCGAGGTGCGCCAGCAGGTCGGGGTCGACGTCCTCCTCGCTGCGTGCGCGCACGGCCAGGCGGTGTTCGTCGGGTTTGCCGCCGAGCGCCACGCCGATGGCCATGTTGGCCTTCTCGTCGCTGCGCGCGGTCAGCCAGCGGGGATCGGCCGCGATCGAGCTTTTCAGATCACGAACGGAGCTCAATCTCATGACATACCTCCGGCGCGCTGCAGGCGGCGCCTCCGCACTTCCGCTGCGAACTCGCGCAGCGATGCCTCGTCGTTGAACGGTGACGTGGAGAAGAGCGTGTAAATGTCGGCGCGCATCGCGCCGTTGCGGATGTTGGTCAATGCGACGAAGAGCTCCGCAACCGCATCGCGATAGATGCCGACGACCGCCGAGCTGCGCGCCCACGTCGTGAGACATTCGTCGAGACTGTCGCGGAGGTTCTGCTGCAAGGCGTGCGGGAGCGAGTATGCGGCGTTGACCGCGGCGTGCACGTCCGCGAGAAAACCGGCCAGCTGCTCGACGGCATCGCTGCGGCTCGCGAGCGAGTAGACGATCGGGCTGATCGGATGACCGCCCGTGAGCGAGCGCATGTTCGCGGCGACGCTCTCCAACTGCTCGGCGATGCCTCCATGCAGGAACAGCAGCGCCACCAATGCGCCGGCGGGCGAACCGCCTTTGGAGATCCAGACGCGCATCGCCTTCAGCACCTCCACCGCATCGCCGCACAGGCAGAGATAGACCACGGCCTGCATCGTTGCCATGACCGCGGCGGCACGGCGGCCGCGCAGCTCCCTCGCAAATCGCGCCAATCGGAACCGGTGGATGAGCAGGTCTTCCGCGGTCTGCTTCGACGGCGTTCGTGCGAGGCCGCGGTTGACGATGTCCGAGACGCGGCCGATCTCGTTCAGATCGGCCATGACCGGCGCGAGCTTCTCCACCGCGATGACCCCGAGACGGTCCATCGCCAACTCAGGAACGTCTTCGCCGAGTTGCGAATAAGCGGAGATCGCGGTGAGCAGCCCGTCGCTCTCCGCGCGCTCGTCCCCTGCGCCATCCCCGATGAGCGCGTCGATGGCGCTCATCGCCGTCTGCTTGTAGCGCTCGTTGTCGCTGGCGAGCATGCCTTGCAGCAGGCTCCCGACCAGCGGACGCTGGCGATCGCTGCGTGGCCAGTCGCGCCGCGCGATCGGAATGGAGATCGAGAGCGGATCGAGCTCGCCGACGCGGCCGATCATCTGCGCCGCGAGCGCGCGCACGCCGTAGTCGCCGGCCTCCTCCGCCAGCGTGCGCAACGCCGGGACGAGCATCGTCAGCACGCGGCGGTTGTGCGTGAGGGCGTGCTGCCAGATGAGCGTCGCGTAGGTTTCGTCGCGGAACCGGACGGCGTCGCCGAGACGCGAGGCATCACGGCCGATCTCGGCGCGGCAGCGGGTCAGAAGCCGGTCGTCCGACAGTGATTGGCCGGTCGTGTGCTCGTCGGTCTCGAGCTCCTGCGACTCCGGCCGGCGGCGACGCGGAAAGAGCTCGGTGTCGTTCTTCACGCGATCCGTGATCGCCCGCCGAATGGTTTCGAACTCGAACCAGCCGACCCCGCTCGCCTCGCGCGCGGAGTGCGCGAGCGCGAGCGTCAGCGCGAAGCACCAGGCGTCGACGTCCGCGGCGAGGTCTTTCGCGAACCAGTGGCCGCCGACATCATTGAAGAGACGCAGTGCGGCGTCGACGTCGGGATCGCCTGTCGCAAAGAGATCGAGGAACTGTGCGACGCGCTGCAGCGACCGGAGCTCGTCGATCAGCCGGCTCCGGTGCGCGGCCGCGGCCTGGACGTGCGCCGCAGTGGCCAGCTTTTTCTTTTCGAGCCACTGCAGGCGCCGGTCGGTGCCGCGCGCCACGAGATCGCGCGTGAGCGGCGGCACCACGCGGCATTCGAGGCACGTGTGGAGCTGGCGGAACTTCTCGATGTCCTGGGTTTCGGCGGTGAAGAGCAGAAATGCCGAGTTGGCGCGGAGAGTCTCGGCGATGCCTTCCCACCCGACCCGCGCGGTGCCGTCGAAGAAATCGTACAGTTGGCGGTTGTGGCGCGAGAAGACGTCCAGGAAGATCGTCGCGCGTCTACCGAAGTCCTCGACGTTGTCCACGACGGCATGAACGTCGATGCTCACGGCCCGCGCGAGCGGTTCGACTTTGAGCGTGTTGGCGCGCAGATTCGCTCGTCGCGCGACGAGCGTGCTCAGGTGCGCCGCCAGTGTCGCCTTGCCGGTGCCGCGCTCGCCGGTGAGGAGGAGCACGCGATGTTTCTCGAGATCCGCGACGAGAGCGCGGATCCAGTCCTCGTTCGCGACGAACACGGCGTCGAGCATGTCCGTTTGCTCGGCATCGATCTGCGACGCACTCTCCACCGAAAACGTGATCGGTTTGGAAGCATCGGGCAGCAGGTTGTTGACGAAGCTGCCGATGATGGTCGCCTCGCGTGCGTGAATGTCGCCGGTGTTGGCGCTCCCGTTGACCGAAAGACCATCGTCCGTCATCGGCGGCGGTGGCGTTGTCGTTGTCGATTCGGGCGTGTTGGGCGACTCGGGCGTTTCGGTCATGGCCAGGCTTTCACTGCAGCCGCTCGCGAAGATTGCGCGGCTGCACGAGCGTCTCGAGGTAATCCGACTGCGGGCCGGACAGGCTGGCCTGTGACGCCGCGTCGATGACGCGACTGCGATAACCATTCACGACCTCGTCGTCCGGCTTCTCCTCGGGCAGCAACTCGGCGATGAGGTGCAGCAGCGCGGATTGCAGCTTGCGTTTCACGCCCGGCGTGCAGTTGAGCTGCGAGGTCTCCGTCACGACTTCGATGAGGACGGACGCCAGACCACTCTGCCCAGCGGCGGGAAGAAGTGTCTGCGCGCCGGCGCTCGGACCGCCGAGGAGGTGGGAGCCGCCGGAGGCGAACGGATCGCCGGCACTACCGTTGAACAATGTGCGCACGCCGCCGATCATCTGGACGAAATCCGTCGGGGTGCGCACCGACGTCACGCCGTTCTGCATGCCCGCGTCGAGCGCGCGAACTCCGGCGTCGAGGATCCGGCGGCCGGCCGCGATCCTGGCGAGCTCGTTCGCGTGGTTTTCCTTGACCACATCGAGCTCGTGCTTCTCCTTGGCCACCGCGACGGCGACGTGAACTTCCGGCACGTCGTGATGCAGCTCGATGTTCTGCACGTGCAGCCCGACGGAATTGGCCACGGAGTTCACCGACGGGATCACCGCGGCAACGACGTCGCTCTCGACGCGCCGGAACTGATTGGTGATGTCGATCCAGCGGCACGACGCGACGCGCTTCTGCAGCGCGCCGACCGCCGCCTCGCGGACGATCCGAAGCGGATCGCGGTTGCGGTTGGCTACCAGCTCGCGCGGGTCGCTGACGCGGTACGTCAGATCGATCTTCAGCGTGAACGAGTGCAGCATGTCGTCCATCTTCACGTCGGCACCGAATTGCGCGGAGAGGAACGACGCGGCAGGAACGGCGTACGCGAAGCAGCGCGATTCTTTGCGCCACGGCACGAGCTCTTCGAAGAACCCCTTCTTCTTTGCCTCCTCGCCCGGCACCAGGACGCGGCGGATCTTCTCGCCGCCGCCGGCGGTGCTTTCGAGCACGACGATGTGGTGGCCGTCGAGAGCGTCGGCATTGTGTTCTTTCAAGAGCTGGTGCGTGAAGGTGAGATTTTCGGCCACGGTGATCTCCTCGTTCATCGGAATGCGGCGTCGAGATTGGCCGCGACGGAGTTGGCCCGGTCGGCGTGGGCGCCCAGCACGATTGCCTGCCGCGCGAGCGCGTCATGCGAGTCGCTGTCGACCGTGCCGTGCCAGGAGTGCTGCGCAACGAGCGTCTTCAAGGCCGTCACGTCGCCGCGACGGAGCCGCTCTTCAAAGTGGAGCCGGAAGCGCCTCCGTCCCAGCAGCGCGATCTCGGTCTCGGTGAGCAGGCGCGCAGCGAGCGGTGCGTGCTCCTCTTCGGCGAGCGCGCGAATCCGCTCCAGCGAACCATCACGGACCGGATCCGGCTCTGCGTCGTCGGCGACGGCGCGCGTCGCGGTGCACACCTCGGCCGCGGCCGCGCTGCGCCGCTCGAGCGACGGCATGGAAGTCGTGACGCGAGCGAGCAGCGGCACGGCCATCCGCGAAACCAGGCCGGCGAGGTCCGACGCGCGGCGGAACTGCGCGTCCTGCATGCACTGCGTCATCGACGCGCCGAGTTGCACGAGCGACGCGACCGTGGGCAGTCGCTGAAGAAACTCCGTCACGGCGAGGCGCCGCAGCTCGTCGACCTCCTGGAGCGCGCGATCCACGTCGGACTTCGCCGCGACGCAAACTGCAATCCCCGCGAGCGCGTCGGCACCGCGACGAATCGCGCGCACCGCATCGCGCCACTGTCTCGTGTCGACCGCGCGTGCCGCGGCGCCGATCGCGTCGTCACGAACTGTGACCAGCTTGCCGGCGCCGCGCGGACTCCCCTGCACCGCGCGCGTGTCCATCAGGACTCGGACGGCATCCCGCATCTCCAGTTCGAGCTTGCCGTCGGCGAGCCGGCCATACTCGTACCGCCACAGCAGATGTTCCAGTTCGCGGACGCTCACCTCGTGTCCAACCCCGAGAAGTAGATCCGGATCTCGATCCGCCGGTTGCGCGAGCGTTGTTTGTGTGCAGGGCGAGTGTGGGCGTAGCCGTTCGCGGAGAGTTGTCGCTCGTCGAGCGCAGGATCGCAGCGTTCGCTGAGGAACCGCAGCACCGCCAACGCACGCGCCGTCGAGAGCTCCCAATTGTCGCGGGGATACGTAGACCGAGACATCGCGGTGCTGTCGGTGTGCCCTTCGATCTGAATCTGGTCGTACAGGCGCGATTGTGAGGTCGCGTCGAGCCGGTGAATGACAGCCGCGAGACGGCGGAGCAGCGCCGCGCCGCGCGGCTGCAAAGCGTAGTGACCCGACTCGAAAAGGATGCCTTCGCCGAACGTGATCTGCAGCAGGTTCACATCCGGCTTCAGGACGATGGCGCCGCTGCGGATCTCGCTGGCGAACTCGCTCTCGAACACAGCGTCGAACCGCTGCTGCTTCTGTCGCGCGATCTCGGTCGCGAGACTGGTCGGATTGATGTTGTGCTGAACGAAATAGATCAGCATGAAGAACATCAGCAGCGAAGTGAGCATGTCGATGATGCCGGGCCAGAAATTGACCTCGGTATCGACAGTCGGCGCGCGTAGGGACGTCGAGATCATGCATTTGCCTCAATTCAACGTGCGCAGGATGAGAATGACGACCACGGCGATCATCGCGCCGGCGGCAGCGAACCCGAACGTGCGCCGTCCCGTTGCCGTCTGACTGGCCTGCAGCGCGCGGGCGAGACGTTCCACCGACCCTTGTTGTGCGTTCATCGACGTTTGGATCTGCTGCAGCGTGGTCTCGTGTGTCTGGCGGAACGTCGTGACGATCTGCGGCAGGCGTTCGGTCAGACTGAGAATCGCTCCCTGCACGTTCGCGAGTTGCGCGATGACGCCGGTCATTTCGCCCGTCACGCTCTGCAGCGGAGCGGTAGCCGCACGTTGCGTAATGGCCTCGATGTTTTGAATGACCGTCCCGAACGTGGTCTCCACGGCGGCCATCTGCTCCGCCGACCGCGCCTGCGCGGTGGCAAGGGACTGCAGGTTCTCGAACGAGTCGCCGAGTTGACGCGAGAGTTTCTCCCACGGCGTCTCGTCATCAAACGCCGGAATCGTTGCCGGGAGCAGCTCTTCGGTAGTGAACCGCTCGAGCTGGTCATAGAACATCGATTGCGCGCGGGCGAGACCGAAGTTGAACAGCGAGACGACGATGGAGAAGAAGATGCCGGCGAGCGTCGCCGAGAACGCGGTCTTCTTGCCGGCGAGAATGCGCCCGAGGCTGCCGACGGATGCGGCCCATTGCGTGGCGGTCGCACCGGAGGATTGGTCGGGCATCGCCTGCTGGATGTCGGCGACCATCAGGGAGAGGCCGACGAACGTCCCCAGCAGACCGAGCATCATGACTAGGCTCACGACGTATGCGGGAAGGGAGAGGCTCCACTTTGCGCTCTCACTGAGAACGCTGCTCTGCTGCAGCGCGCCGACGTTCACCTTCACGTGCGCGTGCTTCATGCGCAAGATCGTGTCGAGCCGGTCGCCGATCAGCGTCGTCCTGGGAACGCCCTCGGATAGTTGCTGAAGGTCGACGCTGCCGCTGGCCCGCGGCACCTCGGCGTCTCCTTCGGCGGCAGGGGGCGTCTCGCCGGCGGCCTGCATGCGGCGCAGTTTGTCGCGGACGTTCTGCAACGTAGTGAGCTCGTGCGACGTGTAGCGCTGCCAATGCCTGCTCGCGCAAAACGTGCCGAACACGCCAAAGAAGACGATGAGGCAGATGATCAACCGCCCAACGAGCGTGTTGTTCAGCCACAGAAGCTCGAGGAGCTGCGTCACGGCCTGCGTTTCCTGCTCGTCATCGTCACGCCTGTGATGACCACTGTGCGATCGACCACGATGTCGCCTGCGCCAACCGAGCCGTGTACGTTCTCGCCACGCATCGCCTCGCCATCGCCGATGACGCCGTGGATCTCGGCCTTGGGCCCGTGGACGTTCCGCACCTGAGCGTCGCCGTGCACCGGGCCGCGACTCGTGACGTGGCTCATCATGCCGCCCAAGCCAGAAACGCGAGTTCCGTCCTGGGCACCGGCCGGGCTTTCCGCACCGTCCAGCGGCAGGACGACGAGCCAGGAGCGATCGCGCGCGCCGGAGCGTACGCGTTCGAGCGCGCGTTGCAGTTCATCGTTCGCCGCACAGGCGATGAAGAACACCGCGTCGTCGATGGCATCGACGTCGTGTTCACGAACAGTGAAATCCGCCGACTCCAGTGCGGCGCGGATGGTGCGCACACGCGGCGCCTGTTCGGGGTTGAACGAGAGATAAACATCGCCCATCGACATACCGTTCTCTCCTCGGGAGCGTCAGACGGACGCAGTGCACCGTTTTTCAGAGGTGGCGCAGCGTTTCGTCGCGATGGCGGTCGTATTCGGCCTGTGTGATCGAGCCGTTGCGCAGCAGACGGTCGAGCTCCGCGAGTCGCGCCTGTACACTCTCCGTTTGACTCGGAACGCCGACGAAAGCTGGCCGTCGTCCGTGCGCGAGCAGCCACCAGCGGCGGAAGAATTGGTACAGCCCACCGCCGAGTAGTGCGACGACGAGACACATCACGAAGAACAGCCAGCCAACGCTGATCCCCCAGAGGCACCCCACCGCTGCCCACGTGACCGTGAGGTTCCTCAGCCGCCCCAGTACCCACCGCCACGACGCCGCGAGGCCGAAGTACCACGACCAAAAGACGTACCCGGTGAAGAGGAATCGCGACAACAACTGCGACGGCGTCGGCTTACGCCACTGCGGTGAAACAGGGGCGACAGGCACGTGCCTGGTGGCGTGCCGTTCCGTCGTCGTCGGCGCGGTGCTGGTCGTCGGTCGGTAGGACGGCTGCTGGACCAGCATCAGCACGGAGATCATGCCCGTGAACACGAAAACCAGCCAGGAGAACGCGATCCACGGATCGAGGATCAGATGAGAGAACGCTGAAGGCGGAGCTTTGGCGGCCACTACCGATGTCGTCGCGGACATGTCCTCCAATGCGCTGCAGACGGACGGGACACCGTTCTTTTTGCATCGACAAAACGACCGACTGCCAGTAAGCACGCCCGCACATATCGCCCATTCAATTGAGGAGGAGTTCAATCGTAACGCGTGTGTCTCGTGCCTTCGTCTGTCCTTTCGTTCTCGCCTTCACCGTCAGCGCCTTTGCCCCGGGGGAACGGTGGCGCTCATCGCGATGGCGGTTATGGCGGCCCTGCTGGCTACGCTCAGCACGTTCGTGCGCGAGTTGCTGGAGGGCAAGCATTGGCCGGAGACGTTCTTCATTCCGGGGGTACTGGCAATTGTGCGATGTCACGAATTGGCAGAAGGAGCTGGCGATGCTCGCAATGCCGGACCACCGGAAAAGACAGCGCCTACAGCGGCTTGCAACCAGCCCCGGAGGCGCTGGGATCCGCTGACCGCAGCAAACAGGACCCGAGTGTCTTCACGATCAAACGCATTGCCGAGCGGCTCGACAACGGCGAGTGACCTCCTCGGCGAAGCAACACCCGACGTCATCGTCACCGATCGCCGCCGGCTTCGCGACTCGATTGAACCGTGAGCGCATCGCACTCGACGCGGTAGTGAGTACCTGACAGCGCCGCTCGAGTGTCACTTCCGCGGGCCGGCGGAGCGTTTCATCGAACTCGAATTGAACTTCAGGAATCAAAGGAGATTGGCCGCTGCTGATAACCGAGTGCTGCACTCGCTCTGCGACAGTCGGAACGGCTCGCTGCAGGTGATTCGCGTCATCGGTGACTCGATCTCCGACCTCCTTCTTGATAGGTACGAGGTTCTCCTCGATACCGCATGCAGACGCGGAGTGAACGCGACGTCGTGGCGGTTTAGGTCCGGCCCGAAGGAATGACGCGGCTACCTTGCGCGAGGGGGATCATTATCGACAAGCACAACCCAAGTACGATTCCGTTCGCCTCAGCCATCGTAGCGACTGACAAATAACCCACCAAAAGCACGATCTTCCACGGCTGAAGGGTGTGTCCACGCACCAAATCGAGTGCACCTTGCGAGTCGGCCGAAACCCGCAAGGTGACTCGCAAGGTCGCCCGCAAGTTACTCGGTTTCAGTGAGTTATCCCACCGTCTGTAGATCGACTTCTCTCTAACCTAAGTACCCGCGCCCTCCGGCCTGTCACACCGGAGGGCGCGGGAGCCCCGTCGGCCCCGCCAAAATAAGACGCTCACCAGCCGCCACTTGGCGGCTTTTTTCGTTTCAGCACACGAAAGCGACGAAGTGCCTCCGTGTCTGGTGTCGGGATGGCGAACGTGTAGCCCCAAGCCGGACTTTCCTGGTTTCGGCTACGCCTGGGTAGGAAAACCGCCATCCCGTGGCTCTCCTATGGAGATGAGCGACGACGTTCAGATCCGGCTCGTGCACGTGGAGTTTCTCCGTCCCGGGCCTCCGCACAACCAGCTTCTCTCGCCGCTGACGCAGTACCTCGCCATTTCCGGTGACAGCGGAGCCGGCGTGGTCACGGTGCCGTACGAGCAGGCGGAGTTCTCGCGCCGCCTCAAGCAACTCCGGTACGACTCGGGGGATCCCGAGGATCGCCTGGCCATGCTGCATTCGACCGGCGTCGAGATGAGCAGGATCCTCGGCGCGGTGCCCGGGCTGGCCGGTGCACTCACGATGGATGCGAATCACCAGGGAACTCTGATTCAACTTCGCATCACGCTCTCCGCGTCCGAGCTCGCGATGCTGCCGTTCGAGCTGGCGAAGGCGCCGGTGTCGGCGACGAACACCGCGGAGAACTGGCTGTCGATCCAGACCCGGCCGCCGGTTTGCGTCACGCGCAACATTCGCACGGTCTCACCCGAAGGGGTCGTCTGGCCGGATCAGCCGCGCATTCTGTTCATTTCCGGGAATCCCGGTGACGTGCCCTACGAGCAACATCGCAAGGCGCTGCTCAAGGCGATCGAGCCGTTTCAATATCCCGACGAGGACGATGTCGTCGTGACGGAGGAGGGGCGCGAGCAGGGCGGCAGGCTCCTGACGATTCTCGTCGATCCGACTCTCGCCCGCGTGCTCCGCGAGTGCAGGGAAAACGAGTACACCCACGTCCACATCCTGACGCACGGCGATCTCAACGAGGCCTCGCCTGACTCGTACGGGCTGGTGATGCGCGGCGAGGACGGCTCGCCCGAGGTCGTTTCCGGAGACCAGTTCGCCACCGCGCTCGCCTCGGTCCATCACCGGCCGACGGTGGTGACCGTGGCCAGTTGCGACAGCGGCAATGTGAATCAGGTCGCGCAACCCGGCGCGAGCTTCGCGCACGCCCTGCACCAGTCGGGGATTCCGCTCGTCCTCGCATCGCAGTTTCCGCTGAGCAAGCCAGGTTCGGTGCCGCTCGCGGCGACGCTGTACGACGGCCTGCTCTGGGGGAAGAACCCGCTCGTGCTCCTGCGGGAGCTCCGCGCGGAGCTGCATACGGTGTACACATCGAAGTGGCATGACTGGGCCAGCCTCGTGGTGTACGAAGCGTTGCCGCAGGCTCTCAACGAGCAGCTGGAAAAGCTCCGCTATTTTCAGACCAAACGCGCCATCAACGCCACGCTCGAACGAATCGACCGCGCGGTCAAACGGGCCCTCGAAGAGCGAAGCGTGGCCAGTCTCGAGAAACTCCACAAAGAGATCGAATCCGCGGTCGGGCGGCTGCCGCTCAAAGGTCCGTACTCGGCCGAATGCATCGGCATCCGCGCGAGCGCGCGCAAACGGCTCGCGCAGGCGGCCTTCAACACTCCCGAATCCCCGCGCGATGCGTATGACCTGCTCGAACAGGCCTACATCGACTACAAATGCGCGGCGGACTCGCTGCTGGTCATCAGCGAAGGGCCGGCACAACGCGTGGCCACGCTGCACTGGCTGCTCGTGCAGCTCGAATCGCTCGACATGATCCTCGGCCGCGAAGGCGACGACCGGCGCTGGACCGCCGCTCATCTCTCTGCCGAGATGTACCGGCATCATCTCGACACCGAGCAACGCGCATGGGCTCACGGCAGCCTGGCCGAGCTCTTTCTCGTGAAGCTCGGCAAAGCCGGTCTGAACGAGGAAGATCGCGAAAAGCATCACCAGGACGTCCTCCAGCACATTCACGAGCTGGTGAAGCTCTATCCGCTGCGCACCGAGTTTCCGGTGAAGTCGACGCGCAGGCAGTTCGAGCGCTATGCCGACTGGTGGGGCTCGCAGCAATTCGAAGATGGGTTGAAAGAGCGCGGGCTGACCCGCCGCGCGCCGTGGGATGGCCAGCACGGCGTGACGCAGGTGGCGAAAGAGGTCGTGAAGATCATGCAGCGCAACCTCCGTCCTCCCGTCAAGCCGCCTTCTTCCGGATCTGCCGGCGGCAACGGCGGCGGTGCGCCGGAGCCGCCGCCGAAGCCGAGCGGCGGCAAGCCTGGCGGCGGTGCGACGCTCTCGCGCCGCGCGCGCACCAAGCCTTTCTTCGACATCACCATGCTGCCGGCGGGGCATGGCGACTCGCTGTGGATCGAGTACGGCCAGAACGAGCGCGACGTGCATCGCGTGCTCGTCGACTGCGGAACGCAGCAGACGGCGAGGGAGCTGCTGAAGCGCGTCGCCGCGCTGCCGAAACGCGAGCAGTTTTTCGACCTGTTCATCCTCTCGCACATCGATTCCGATCACATCGGCGGTGCGCTGCCGTTCTTCAAAGCCGTCCGCGATGGCCTGCGCTTCGGCGACGTCTGGTTCAACGGCTGGCGCCATCTGTCGGACCGGCTCAGCGCGCGGCAGGGGGAGATGTTCTCGACCGCGATTCAGGATCTCGAGCTGCCGTGGAATGTCTGGATGGATGGCGGGGCCATCGTCATCGGCAACGGAAAGCTGCCGACGTCCACGCTGCCCGGCGGGATGAAGCTCACGCTGCTCTCGCCGACGCCGAAGCAGTTGCAGAAGCTCGCACCCGTCTGGACCCGGGAGCTCAAGCGCTACGCTCTCACGCCCGGCGCACGCATGGACTACAGCCAGTTCCTCAAGGGCAAGCCGTCGACCTCGACGGACCTCGACGAGCTCGCGGAGACGCCGTTCAGCAGCGACCCGGCCGCGCCGAACGGCTCGAGCATCGCCGTCCTCGCCGAGTACGAAGGCGCCGTCGCCCTCCTCGGCGCCGATGCGCACGCGCCGGTGCTCACCGAATCGCTCGGCAAGCTGCTCCCGCGCGGCAAAACACGGCTGAAGATCGACGCGTTCAAGGTCTCCCATCACGCGAGCCAGAACAACGTCAGCAGGGAGCTGGTCTCGATGCTCGATTGCCCCCGCTTCCTCGTGTCGAGCAACGGCGCGCACTTCAACCATCCCGACCGCGAGGCCATCGCCCGGATCATCAAGTACCGCAAGATCGGCGATCGCAAGCCCGAGCTGATCTTCAACTACCGCACGCCGCTCAACGACGTCTGGGAGGGACTGCAGGACCGCTACGGCTTCACGGCCCACTACCCGGCGGAGGAACCGGGACAGGTTGTGAGTTTGCTGCCGGAGTAGCGTGACCTCTCGGCTGCCCGCTGGCGCAGCGAGCTCGTCAGGGGTACCATTTCGCCATCATGAAAAACCTATTCGCGGTGCTCCTGCTCGCCATGGCTCTGTCTGCCGCCGCCGCGGAGGAACCGAAGAAGCCGGCCGATTTCACGGGGCCGGCGACGATGTGCAACGGCACGTACGCCCTCTGCATCAAGGCGCCGTGCGAGAAGAAGCCGGACGCGAATAATCTCTATCCGTGCGGCTGCGTCATCCAGACCGGCTGGAACATGGGACCGAACTCGTGCGACGACCGGCAGAAGAACCTCACCTCGACGTACTCGAACCTGTTCAACCTCGGCAGCGCCACGGTCAGCTGCCCGGCGTCGACGCAGTGGGCGTGGTGCTACGGCGCGAAGTGCGAGGTCGACCCGCGCGACCCGACGCGGGCCATCTGCAAGTGCCCGACGAGCACCAAGCCGACCGTGATCCTGGTGAGCCAGGCCATGTGCTCCGACCCGGGCAAGGTCTGCGGGATGCTCTGGTCGGGAGCGACGCCTGCCGAGAGCAAGTTCGCGAACGAGTATTACTACTGGTGGATGACCACGAACGGGCAACAGTCGAATCTGCCCTCGACGGCGTGCGCGTCGAACTAGCGATTTCAGCGAGTTCGCTGAAATCGCAAGCGATTGCGCTTCGAAGTTAAGAGAACTCGCTGAAAAATCGTGACTGCGCGCTTGCGATTTCAGCGAGTTCGCTTAAGTTTCAGCGAACTCGCTGAAATCGCCACTGAATTCGCGGACAAATTCAGCGAACTCGCTGAAAGTACCAGCGTGCATTGGCCACATTTTCAGCGAGTTCGCTGAAAATGCAGCGCGCCAAGCCTGCGTTTTCAGCGAGTTCGCTGAAAATATGGCGGATCACCGCTGCATTCGCGGCAGTCAACGTTCCATTTTCAGCAGTTACGCCGAGGTGGGCGGTGGCATCGGTATGATTTTCAGCGGACTCGCTGAAGGAGGAAGCGATGAAGGTGCGTGAGTTTGGAGTGCGGCTGACGCAGTTTCGCGAGCGGCAGCACCTGTCGATGACCCAGCTCGCGAACCTCCTCGGCATCGACTACATGCAGATCTCGCGCTACGAGAAGGGGCAGAGCCTGCCGTCGCTCGAGACCGCGATGCGTCTCGCGAAGGTTCTCCAGGTCTCCCTCGACGAGCTCACCGGCAGCGAGCCTCCGCCGGGCCCGCCCGCGTTCACCAACACCCGCCTCTTCGAGCGCATGCGCCAGCTCGACCAGCTTCCCGCCCACCGACAGGAGCTCGCCCTGCGTGTCCTCGATACAGTCATCTCGGGGCACGAGCTCGAAAGCCTGGCGGGACGGCTTCGATGATCCACGTGAAGCGGCCCCCCGCGTCTCCGCACCTCGCCGCGGTACTTGAGCGTGCGGCGGCGCGGACCAATCAGGAATTCAAGAAGCACCGTGGGGCGCAGACGAGATTCGAGTTCTCGCGGAAGGAGTGGAGTGAGGCTGCGCTCCCTCTGTACACGATGTTCCACGGCAAGTGCGCGTATTGCGAGACGCCATTCGACAGGTGGGCGGGTGGAAACGTCGATCATTTCCGGCCGAAGCTGGGGGCGTGCGACCTCGAGGGCACGATCGATCCGAATCACTACTACTGGCTCGCCTACGATTGGTCGAATCTCTACATCGGTTGCGGCGAATGTGAGCTGAACAAGAAAACGTTCTTTCCCGTAGAAGGAAAGCGCGCACCCATTGATGGCTCGATCCGCGGTGAGCAGCCACTTCTGATCGACCCGTGCGGTGAGGACCCGAGGAAGCACCTTCGGTTCCTGAGTGACGGGTACGTCCGACACACTTCGATTCGTGGAAATGTGACGATCAAGCTGCTGGGCCTGAACCGCATGTCGCTGGTCGAGAAACGGATGGCTGCGATCGAAGAAGCCGAGCTCAGGCTCCGGAACGGTGCCACCCCGGTAGAGCTGACCGCGCCGCACGTTCCGTATCTCGCCGCGATCATGGACACCCTCCCCGTACGACACGCCGCGCGCCGGGTGGCGATGTCCGTGCAGGAACCGCTGGCAAAGAAACAGACGGCAGTCTCGAAAAAGCTGGCCGCCACCGCCACCGCCTTCCGCACCGGCGGCTTCCTCAAACGCATCGTCCTCACCAACTTCCGCAGCATCCGGAGTCTCTCGCTGAACATCACTCCCTCGCAGGGGGAGGAGCAGGCGGGGTGGCTGATGCTCCTCGGGGAAAACGCGGCAGGCAAGTCGTCGATCCTGCAGGCCGTCGCTCTCGCGCTGGCTGGCGACGAGGGACTCGAGGGGTTCGAGCAGGAATCGTTCGACGCGATGATCCGCAACGGCACGAGCGCGGCGACGGTGATCGTCGAAACGTCGGCCGATCCGCCGCGCATCGAGCTGCAATTTCAGCGCGGCAAGCGCCCGCACTTCGTGCACGGCGGCGACGGATATCCGGGCCTGGTTCTCGGCTACGGCGCGACGCGCATCGCGGACGATAAAGCGAAGGTCAGCGGCAGCACGAGCGCGCGCCGCATCCTCAACCTCTTCGACCCGCGGGTGCGGCTGACGCCGGCCGAGGCGTGGCTGCTCGAGCTGTCGAAGAGCTCCAAGGCATTCAACGACGCGGCGAAGTCGCTCAAATCGCTGCTGCGGATCACCAACGTCAGGACGCCGCTCACCGTCCGCAACCGGCGCATCCGCATCGACCACGGCAATGGTCCGGTCCTCGTCGAGCAGCTGAGCGCCGGGTATCACGCGATGCTCGGCCTCGGGATCGACATCATGCAGGCAGCGCCGGCGCAGATGACGGACAAACGCTACGCCTCCGGGATCGTCATCCTCGACGAGATCGACGCGCACCTGCATCCGCGCTGGAAGATGAACGTGGTCGGGTTGCTGCGCGACGCCTTTCCGATGATTCAGTTCATCGTGAGCACGCACGAGCCGCTCTGCCTGCGCGGCACGAAGCGCAAAGAAGTGGTGTTGATGCGGACGAACGAGAAGCGCGCCGTCGAAGCGGTGACCGACCTGCCGCCGCACGAGACCATGCGCGTCGACCAGTTGCTGACGTCGCCGCTGTTCGGCCTCCACACCACCCTCGATCCCGAGGTGGAGAAGGAGTTTCGCGACTACTACGCGCTGCTGGCGAAGCCGACCCGGACGGCGAAGGACCGAAGGATCATCGCGGCGAAAAAAGAGCAGCTCTCGCGTCACGGAATCCTCGGTTACACGCGCCGCGATCAGCTCATCTACGAATGGATCGACGACTTTCTCGCACAGGAGCCGCTGCTCGACAGGGAAGGGCGTGCGAAATTGAAGGAGGAGACGAAGCAGAAGGTGCTGTCCCTCTGGCGGCGCGCCGCGTCCGCGGGGAGCCCGGCATGATTCGCGTGAAGCGTGGTGACGCGCCGGCGTGCCTGCTCGATGACGGTGCCGCGGGACGCGAGCGCAGGAAAGCCGAGGAGCTCCGGAAGAAGCATCCGAAGAAGAGCTTCCCGTTCAAAGTGTACGCGTCCGAGGAGGTCAAGCTCGCGCTGGAGCGGCTGTTCCGCGGCAAATGCGCGTACTGCGAGACGCGGTATGCCGCGTCACAGCCGATGGACGTGGAGCACTGGCGTCCGAAGTCGCAGTATCCGTGGGCCGCGTCGGACTGGGACAACCTCCTGCCGTCGTGCATCGACTGCAACCGGCAGCGGTATCAGTTGCTCGTCGACGAGAGGAAGAAAGTGCGCGCCGGGAAGGGCACGTTGTTTCCACTCGCCAAAGGATCGAAGCGGGCCACCTCGCGCGCCGCGATGGCGCGGGAAGTGCCGCTGCTCCTGCATCCCGCCAATGACGATCCCGACGAGCACCTGCGGTACACCGAGGAGGCGGTCGTGCGCGCGCGGCGGAACAGCGAAAAAGCGCCCGAGTCCATCCGCGTCTATGCGCTGAACCGCTCCGCCCTGGTCGACGAGCGGCTGCAACTGCTGCTCCTTCTCCGCCACCGGATGCACACCATCGCAGTGCTGATCGATCTGCTCGACCGCTCGACCGGCAGGACAGCGGAACTGATCGAGGATCTGCTCATCCACGAAATGACGGAGCTGCACGCCTTCGCCCATCCGGCGCGGCCCTATTCGGCGATGGCGCGGCATTTCATCAAAGAGTTCGCGAAGACGATCGAGCACTCGCGCCTTACTAGCGATAGCATCAGATAAGGAGCCAACCCGATGCCGACCTCCACCATCACGAGCAAGGGACAAACGACCGTACCGAAGGAAGTGCGGGACGCGCTCGACATCGGCCCGGGCGACAAAATTACATGGGAAGTGAACGGCGGCCGCGTTTCGGTCGCGACGGAGCGCCCCGCGTTCTGGCGATGGGAAGGCTTCATCAAGCACGGCCCCACCGACGTGGTGAAAGCCGTTCACGAAGCGCGGAAGCGAAGAGGGCGTATCTGACGTGCAACGCGTCGTCGTCGATGCGAACGTCTTTCTCTCCACGGCGATCGTCGCCGTCGCCGCGAGCAAACGATACGACGCCATCGCCACCTTCGACCAGAAGCTCGGCAAACGCGCGAAAGACCTCGGCGTCGCCACATACTGGTAACTGCGCATGGCTGTGCTCCCCACCACCCAAGAGCGATCTCGCCGCGAGCTCCTGCTCGCCCTGAGCTTCGCGCTCTGGGGGCTCTGCATCGCCATCGCCATGAGCTCCGTGCTGCGCAAGCCGGCGCCGCCCGATCAGGCCATGAGTGTGGCCACGCTCGCCAACATCGATGCCAAAGGCTCCATGCGGTGGATGTTCTGTCTCCTCCTCTTCCCGGTGCTCGTGCCGGCGGTCTTGCGGCCGGTGGCGCGGCGTTTGGCGGAGGGGGAGGCGTGGGCGCGGAACGTGGTGGTCGCAGCGCCGCTGGTCACGTTGTGGCTGATCAGCGTGCAGCAGCGCGTGCCGTGGGCGATCGTGCCGTGCGGGATCGTCGTGCTGGCATGCCTGCTCTTGCGCAAGCGGGAGTTGCAGTTCACGCGGCGCGACTTCGTGCTCGTGCCGACGTTCCTGGCGGCGCTCCTCGCGCTGATCGACATCGGGACGACGCTCGCGGCGCACCAGCACGTCCTCCTCGCGGCCATGCTCGTGCTGGCGCTGCGCATCGGCGTCACGTTCATCCGCTCTCCGCTGCCGCCCGCGTTTGCGTTCGTCCTCGCGCCGCTGGGGCTGGTCCTGCAGACCGGGTTCTTCGCGCGGGACCAGCGCTACTTCGGGTGGCATGCGCTGGCGGTCGTCGTGGTCACGCCGTTCGTGCTGCGCCTCTTCCTGCGGCGGGAGCGGCTGGCCATGCGGCTCCTGACGCTGGTCGCGTTTCCGCTCGCGCTCTACGCATACGGCAACGCCACCAGCGCCTCCACGGCCTTCGGAAAATCGCGCGTCAACTACTTCGAGGACGGGCACGCGCTCGTCCCCGCGTCGGAGTATCTGCGCGGCGAGCTCCCCTATCGCGACATCCTGCCGGGCCACGGACTGATCGAGGACGGGCTGTTCGACTACTTCGTCTTCCGCACCGGCGAGGTCACGGTCGGGCGGACGCTGAAGGCGCGCGAGATCTTCGGACAGCTCAACAGCGTGGCGCTGTACGCGCTCGCCTTCGCGGCCACCGGCTCGGCGGAGGCGGCGTTCCTGACCGTCCTGTTGAGCATGATGACCGGCACCTTCACGCCGACCATCCGGACGCTCGTCCCGGTCACGGCCCTCGCGTGCATGGTGGCGGGAGTGCGCACGCGCGGGCGCCACTGGTTCGCCTGGGCCGGCCTGGCCACGGTCCTCAGCGGCGCGATGAGTCTCGACTACGCGTTCTACACCTGCGGCGCGCTGGCGGTGGCGATGCTCCTGGCGGGACTCCGGCGCACGCTCGTGCCCGCGGCCCTCGGGATCGCCGCCGGGGTCGTGCCGCTGTTCGGGACCTTCGCCGCGCTGGGGATCCTCGACGACTTCCTCCGCGGCACGTTCGTCGAGACCCCCGCCGCGTCGACCGCGTACCGCCTCGGCTTCTTCCGCGCGCCGGCGGCGATGCAGCAGCATCCCTCCTTCCCCGAGGTGCTGACGGTGCTGCTCCAGCCGGACGTGTACCAGAACCTGGTCTGGCTGATCATCGTCGTGAGCCTCGGCGCGGCGCTGACGCGCCGCTGGCCGCGCACGGTCCAGCCGCTGCTCGTGCTCGCGTCGTGGGTGGCGCTGTCGGGGATCTCCTTCGCCTACCGCTTCAACCATTACTTCGGGATGATCGCCGTCGTGCTGCTGGCCGGGTGGATCTTCCGCCTGGTGCGGAAGCGGAGCCCGTGGGCGATCGCCGCGATCGCCGCGGCCATCATCCTGGCGCGGCCGTCGATGCACGCGGCGGTCGTGGGAGTGAACCGGGCCGCGCGCGGCACGCCGCCCGCCGACTGGGTGGAGATCCGCGACATCCCCCGCGCGCGCGGCGCGCTCTGGCACGTGCGCGACGCCACGGCCATCGCCGGCGTGCAGAAGTACCTCTCGCTCACCCTCGCACCGCACGAGACGTTCTTCAATTTCTCGGACACGGCCATCCTCCACTACGTGACGCGGCGGGACTGGCCCATCCGCGAATACGAGATGGCCTACCTCCAGTCCGAGGAGAAGCAGCGCGAGGTCATCCGCGTCATCGAATCCAACCCGCACATCCGCGCGCTGCTCATCCGCGAAGGAGATTTCTCCATCGACTTCATCCCCAACTCCCGGCGGGCGCCCCTCCTCCATCAGTACCTGCTCGACCATTTCGAGCCCGACTTCGAGGAGGGGCACGTCACGTTCTGGCGGCGGAAGTGATCACGCGGTCGTCTTCTTGAAGCGCATCACCGCCAGGGTGATGATCAGGAACGTATACGTCGCCAGGAGCGTGGCCGGGCGCCAGAGGTCCATCAGGCTCGAGCCGCGCAGGACGATGCCGCGGATGACGTCGATGAAGTACTTCGCCGGCACGAGCGCGGAGAGCCACTGGAAGATCTTCGGCATGCCCGCGATCGGGAAGACGAAGCCGCTGAGGAAGACGAACGGCAGCAGGAAGAACATCGACATCTGCGAGGCCTGCATCTGCGTCTGGGCCACGGTGGAGATCAGCATCCCCAGGCCGAGCACCGCGGCCATGAAGAGAAAGCCGACCACGTAGAGCTCCAGCACCGAGCCCATGATCTCCACCTTGAACAGGAAGCGCATGAGCAGCACCGCCAGCGTGAACTGGAAGTAGCCGATGACGATGAAAGGCATGATCTTGCCGAGGATCAGCTCCGCGCGCGTGGCGGGCGTGACCTGCAGCTGCTCGAGCGTGCCGCGCTCGCGCTCGCGCACGATGGCCGTGGCCGTGAACTGGATCAGCGTGAAGGTGAGGATGATGGCGATCAGCCCGGGGATGATGAAGCGCGACGTGCGCAGGTCGGGGTTGTACCAGGGGCGCACGCGCAGGTCGACGGGCATGGCCTTGTGCTTCCAGCCGCCGGCGCGCGCCAGCACCTCGATGGACATCTTCTGGGAGATGCCGCTCATGATGGACATGGCCTGCGACGAGGTCGTGCTGTCGGAGGCGTTGACGATCAGGAAGGCCTGCGCCGGTGCGTGGCGGTGGCGGTCCTTGCCGAAGTCGGCGTCGATGACCAGGCCGACCGCGGCCCGCGCGGAGTCGATCTCCGCCTGCATGGCCTTCATCGTGTCGACGTGCTTGACCACGTCGAAGTAGCCGGTGCCGGTCATCCTGGCCACGAGCTCGCGGCTCTCGAACGAGCGGCTCTCGTCCAGGACCACGGTCCGGAGGTGTTTCACGTCGTAGTTGATGGCGTAGCCGAAGATCAGGGTCTGCAGCAGCGGCACCATGACGATCATGCGCAGCGTCATCGTGTCGCGCTTCAATTGCAGGAATTCTTTCCAGGTCAAGGCGAGGAGGCGATTCATACGGTCACCACTTCCCTGCTGCGCACGCGCCTGCGCGCCAGCGATACGAACACGTCTTCGAGTGAAGGCTCGGCCGGTTCCGGCGAGCCGAACGCGGACAACAAACGATGCAGCTCCGACGGGCCGCCGTCCGCCGCGACGGTGCGGACCGTCAGTCCGAGGAGATACGCGTCTTCGATGGAGGGCTGTCCGGCGAACCGCGTCAGCAGCGCGAACGGGTCTCCTTCGGGCCGCACCTCCAGGATCCGTCCGGCCAGGTCGTGCTTCAGCTCGCGCGGCGAGCCGCTGGCGATCAGGACGCCGTCGAGGATGAAGGCCAGGGTGTCGCACTGCTCGGCCTCGTCCATGTAGTGCGTGGTGACGAGCACGGTCATGCCGCGGTCGGCCGCCAGCTCGTAGATGAGGTCCCAGAACAGGCGCCGGCCGCGCGGGTCGACGCCGCCCGTCGGCTCGTCGAGGAACAGCAGCTCCGGCTCGTGCAGCAGCGCCGCGGCCAGCGAGACGCGCTGCCGCAGTCCCGTCGACAGTCCCTCGGTGAGCTGATCCATGATGCCGGTGAAGCGCAGCCGCTCGGACAGCACGGCGATGCGCGCGCGCGTCTGCCCGGCGGTCAGGCCGTAGATGCGGCCGAAGAAGCGGAGGTTCTCCTCGACGGTCAGGTCGAGGTACAGCGAGAACTTCTGGCTCATGTAGCCGAGGCGCGACTTCCATTGCTCCGTGTCGCGGGCGACGTCGAGGCCGTCGAAGCCGGTGATGCTGCCCGACGTCGGCGCGAGTAGGCCGGCCAGCATGCGGATGGTGGTCGACTTGCCCGAGCCGTTCGGCCCGAGGAAGCCGAACACTTTGCCGCGCGGCACGTCGAATGACACGTCGTTCGCGGCGGTGAACGTGCCGAAGCGGCGCGTGACGTTGCGGACCTGAATGAGCGTGCTCATGCCTCACCCGCCAGGACGAACACGTCCTCCAGACTGGGGCCGAGCGGCCGGACGTCGTCGGCCGGCACGAGCTCGCGCAGCCGCGCGCGCACGCGGGTCATCAGCTCCGCGCCGGTCCCTTTCGCGCCGCGGGCGTGCAGCACGGTGCCGAACAGCGACACGTCGTCGACCTCCGGCATCGAGGCCAGGAGCGTGCGCACGTCGAGACGCTGCGACGTGCGGATCTCGAGCAGCGGCCGGTCGTACGTGGCGAGGATCTCCGGACGCGTGCCGCTCTTGGAGACGCGCCCGCGGTCGAGGAAGGCGATGCGCGTGGCGTACTCCGCCTCGTCCATGTAGGGCGTGGAGACGATGATGGTCAGCCCGTCGTGATGCAGGCGGTTGAGGAGCATCCAGAACTCGCGCCGCGAGACCGGGTCGACGCCGGTGGTCGGCTCGTCGAGCAGCAGCACCGCGGGCTGGGTGAGCAGCGCCGCGACGAGCGCGAGCTTCTGCTTCATGCCGCCCGACAGCGCGCCGGCCAGGCGCGCACCGAAGCGGGCCATGCCGACGCGCTCGAGCATCTCCGACGCGCGCGCCTTCGCGACGTCGGTCGGGACGCCGTAGAGCTTCGCGCGCAGGCGCAGGTTCTCGTCGACGGAGAGGTCCTCGTACATGGCGAAGCGCTGCGGCACGAAGCCGAAGGTCGTGCCGCGCTCGACCTGCACGCTGCCCGCGGTGGGCGCGAGCACGCCGGCGACGATGCGGAAGAAGGTGGTCTTGCCCGCGCCGTCGGGGCCGATGAGGCCGAACAGCTCTCCGCGATCGACGTGCAGGTCGACGGCGTCGAGCGCGGTGGTGGCGCCGAACTTCCGGGTGAGCTGCGTCGCGGCGATCACGGCTTCACCTCGACTTCCGCCGGCTGCCCCGGCACGAGCGGCTCGCTCCAGCCGCGATCGAGATCGGCCTTGGCGGCGTACACGAGGTTCACGCGCTCGGCCCTGGTCTCGACGGCCTTGGGGGTGAACTCGGACTCGGGGGAGATCTCGGTGATGCGCGCGCCGAAGGTGCGGTCCGGGAAGGCATCGACTCTCACGCGCGCCGGCATGCCCATCTTCACTTTGCCGAGGCTGGCCTCGGGGATGAAGGTGCGGACGAACAGGCGGTCGGCGAAGGCCATGGTGACGCCGGCCTGTCCCGCGGCGAGGAGCTGTCCGGGCTCGGCCAGGCGGTGCACGATGATGCCGTCCGCGGGGGCGCGGATCTCTCCTTCGCGCGCCACGATGACGGACTGCTCGAGCATGGCCGCGGCGCGCTCGGCCTCGGCGCGCGCGGCCGCGGTCTGGTCGCGG
>Ga0196976_1000474_pt1 | contig 25338 bp, 24 predicted proteins | sample S3v_513CmetaG_FD_148644 | JGI IMG/M metagenome (GOLD analysis project Ga0196976, IMG submission 148644) | Soil microbial communities from Anza Borrego desert, Southern California, United States - S3+v_5-13C | ecosystem: Environmental > Terrestrial > Soil > Desert | place: USA: California...
CCACGCCCTAAGCAAAGTAGATCCTGACATGGCGGCCGCACCAATGCCGCCCGATGGCCTGTGTAACTTTATCGAGAGCAACGCGGCCTTACTGCGCGAGAACGGTGTGGATGCACAGGTCGACAGGTCCGGGACGCAGGTTCGCATCACTCTTCGAGCGCTATCGCACAGGTCGCACGACACGGGCAGTGTCACGCAGCATCAGGAGCCCGAGCCGCCCCCCCAAGCTTCTTACGTCCCCGAGACGCGAGACAACGCTCCTGCCCCTGTTCTCACTTCGGCCGGCGCTGACAGCGAGCGTCCGACACTTGTTCCCAATTCGCAAGACCTCACGAGTAGCTCCCCGGCACCCTCGAATAGCGCGCGCCACCAGGAGCCATTGGAGAACAGGTCTTCCCTGCCGCCGAGCACTGCCAATACGGAAGGCAGCAGAGGCGCGCAGATCCCCTGGCTGAGCGAGAGCGCGGAACCTCGACAAGTGCGGGCAATCCGGAGAGAGTCACCACTGGCGATCGCGTCGATGCAACCCGTGACTTTTGGGTCGCTGTACACAGCAGACTCCGAGATGGAGGCCTCCGGACCATCTGGGCGAAAACACTGGGTTGTTGGCGTTATTGCTGTGCTGATGCTGTTGGTCGTGGGCCTGGTCACGTGGGTTGTCGTGGATAGGTTGAACCTGGGAGGCAGGACGGAGTCCCTGGCGCTGATCGATTCTCTGGCTGCCGGACAGCCGACCGACAACACGAAGAGAGGAGTGCGCGCGAGGAGCAACTCGCAGCGTGAGACTCCGCAGGGACCGGTGGATATCGGTTCACTATTTCGAGAAGCGTCCGGTCAGAGGATTTCCGGGGCGCAGTATCAACTCGGCAGGGCCTATGCCGAGGGCCGCGCAGTGAAACGCGACAAAGTGAGCGCCTACGTTTGGCTGGTGCTGGCACGGTCCAACGGAGACCCCGATGCAGAGTCCCTGCTGTCAACACTCGCTCCTGAACTATCGGTGTCCGATCGACGGACCATCCGACTGGCGCTTGCGAACATGTACTCCAGAGGGGTCGGCGTGGAGCCGGACCTGATTGCCGCGTACATCTGGCTGAATCTTGCGGAAGCGGCGGGTGCCTCCGAAGCTGCCGAACGCAAGCAGGAACTCGAGCCCAAACTCAGCGGCGGCCAGATCGCGTGGGCAAACACGCGTAGCCTCGAGTTGCTCCGCGCTAATTAGATCTCTCCTTTAGGCCTTCCCTGCCGAACTCTGATGAACAACGCGGAGCCACGCGCACGCGTGCATCTCCCGCGCTGGCTCTTTTGCAGGACATCTCCCACGCAGACCTTAGCCCTGATTAAGTTGTCTCTTGCGAGAGTCAGGGCTCTCGGGCGCAGTGTCTCAGGAATCGTACAGTCCATGATCGAGTCCACAAATCCTTCACTCGGCGCATGTTGTTGAGTGGCAGCGTCTACAGTGTTTTCCTCAGCCCTCCTGAAGTTCGCGCCCTAAATTGCAACTACTGCTGACAGCGCAGGCCCCATTCGAACATGGAAAAAACCGACTGCGCCTTTAGGAGAGAACCATGACGGAAATGCTCCATGCCATTTGGACTGAAGATGAAGGCCAGGATCTCATCGAGTACGGCCTGCTTCTGGCGATCATCACGGTTGCCGCGATCACTGCGATCAGCTTGATCGGACCGAAGGTCGCCAACTATTTCACCAACGCTGAAAAAGCGCTGCCTGTGAAGTAGTCGCAAAAGAATCTGGCGGGCACGGTCATGTGCCCGCCCACAACACCCACCCCGGGTACCCGCCCTGAATTGCCACTAACGCAAGCCAATTCGAAGGGACACTCTGCTGCGTCGGTAAGGAGAAAGACATGACAGAAATGCTCTGTGCCATTTGGAATGAAGATGAAGGCCAGGACCTGATCGAGTACGGCCTGCTTCTGGCGATCATCACGGTTGCCGCGATCACTGCGATCACCTTGATCGGACCGAAGGTCGCTGCCTACTTCACGAACACGGAAGCATCGCTGCCGGTTGCGCCGTAGGCGGACATTACTCATGGCGGGCACGTCCAAGTGCCCGCGCGATTTCAACGCATGGACAACGCGGACTTACACATGGCATATACCGGATTCATCGTCGTCTTCATGCTGGTAGTTGTTACGTGGGACCTTCTCTACCGGCGTATCCCTAATGCGATCACGGTAACGGGAGTGCTCGCTGGTCTGCTGTGGCATGCGTTTTCACATACGTTTACGTCGTCGCTCCTGGGCACTGTGGCTGGTTTCCTGGTCGGGTTCATCCTGTTCTACCTGGCTGCAATCGGTGCGGGGGACCTGAAGCTGATCGTAGCGGTCGGCGCGCTTCTCGGATTTGAACTCTGGCTGTCCGCAATGATTGCTACCGTCATCGCCGCCGGGGTGATCGCTCTCATACAGGCCGTTGCGAAACGGAAGCTAGTCACGACGTTCCGCAATATGGCGACGCTTGTCGGACACATCGCACGCTTTGGAATATCACCTCATCCTGAACTGAACGTTCGCAACAGAGCCCTGATCCGCTCTCCGTTCGGCGTCGCTGCCGGATTTGGAGTGCTCTTGACGGTGCTGAGATGAGGAAGAAACGGAACTCAGAGCGCGGCGCAACGATGGTCGAGTCGGGCCTAACGATCAGTCTGTTCCTGATGCTCGTGCTGGGAATCTGGAATTTCGGCCGCGCGTATCACGTGTACCAGATCGCAACGAACGCCGCGCGCGAAGGAGCACGGTTCTCAGTTGCGCCTGATCCTGCTACCGGGCAGTTGCCGTCAACGACGGCGGTGCAGGGCCGCGTACAGGAGTTCCTCGATCTGGGCGCCGTGGTCGTGGACTCCTCCAACATTACGGTTGCGCAGAACGAATCTCTGACCATCAACAGCATCCCGATGACGGTCACAACGGTAGAGGTAACGGCACCGTTCGAGTTCTATGGATTGCCGTTCGGTCCGATCAATATCAGGACGGAAGCGAGGATGCGCAATGAGACGAACTGACCGCTTTCGAAATGAGCGCGGCACTCAACTCATCGAACTTGCGCTGGTGATGCCGATCCTGCTTCTGCTCGCACTCGGCATCATCGACATGGCTGCACTGATTCACGCTAACCAGGTCGTCAGCAATGCAGCGCGTGAAGGCGCGCGGTTGTCGATCATGCAGGAGAACAACGGCGCCACAGGTTCGGGAGCAAACACGATCGTGGAGCGCGTCCAGACCTACATCACGACCGAAAACGGCATTGCCTGCACGGCGACGCCGACGGTAACGATCGACCAGGACGGTTACGTTCCAACGGCAGCCGGTTTCTCAATACCGGTATCTGCCGTGAGTGTCGTCTGTCCTTACACATTGAGGTACTTGCCACCGCTAACAGGGAACGTCATCCCCGCCACCGTGAACATCAACGGGCGAGTGAAGTTCCGCAGATTCTACTGAGACCACGAACAGGGACATCACAATGAAACGTACACGCCTTCTACTTCTCGCAACCGCCGCGTTACTCCTGGCCGGAATCACCAGTTACGGTGTTTACCAGGTTCTACAGCGTGCTAGCGCCGCACAAGGGCAACAGGTCGAAGTGATCGTGGCTGCTCAGGACCTTCCTGTGGGGACCCTGCTTGAACCGAAGCACATGAAAGTGGCGCGGATGAATCGTAACGGAGTTCCGCTACACGCAATCTTGCGGCAGGAGGCAGCGAGCGGACGCGGACTGCTGTATCCGGTGGCGGCAAACGAGCTACTGCTCGAGTCAAAGCTGGCGGCCAAGGACGCCGGTGGTGGACTGCCATCGATGATCCCCGCCGGGTACCGGGCCGTGTCGGTAAAAGTGAACGAAGTGGTGTCCGTCGCGGGATTCGTAATGCCGGGCACGCGTGTCGACGTGCTGCTGACGGGCAGCCCCGACTCGAAAAGAGCGTCGGAGAACGTTACGACTACGACCGTGCTGGAAAACATCCAGGTGCTCGCAGCTGGCACCCAGTTGCAGCAGGACGCCAAGGGCGAGCCGCAGAATGTGCCGGTCATCACACTGCTCGTCAATCCGGAAGATGCGCAGCGCTTGACGCTGGCGGCCGCCGAGGGACGGATTCAGTTGAGTTTGCGGAATCCTCTCGACCGCGAGGCGTCGAAGCCAAAGTCGGTACGCGCAGGATACCTCTATATCGGAGCCGAGCCGAAGCCGGAGCTCGCACCTAAGCGGAAGCCAGTTGTGAAGATAAGCACGCCTCCGCCTCCTCCACCGGCACAGGCCTACATGGTAGAGATCATTCGCGGCGACAAGCGCGATCAGGCGAAGTTCTAAGCGCAGCTAAATAGAAAGAACGGACGGCTCCCAATGAAAGTTCGACTAGAGTTTATCTCCCTGTTGTTCGTCGTGCTGGCGCTCTTGGCTCCGGCACCCACGGTTGCCGCTGACTCAAAACCGCAGCCGCCTGCGCAGACGCCAGCACAGGAGCCTGCACAACCCCCATCGTCTGCGACGCAGCAGCAGCTGGTTGCTGAGGGTTCGGCACCCCTGCGCGTTATGGTCGGCAAGAGCGTGCTGGTAAACACCGCCGATCGGCTGAAGCGCGTGTCGGTGACTGATCCTGCGGTGGCAGACGCAATGGCGGTCACGCCGAACCAGGTGCTGATCCACGGCCGGTCTCCCGGCGAAGTTACGCTGGTGTTGTGGGACGAGAATGAACGGTCGCGCAGTTTCGACCTGCGCGTCGACGTAGATGTAAGCTCGGCTGCGGAAGAACTGAAGAGAATTTTCCCCGATCAAAAAGTCGATATTTCGGCAAACCGCAACACGGTGGTCCTCTCAGGACAGGTTGCGAGCAAAGAGATCTCTGATCGCGTGCAAGCGGTGGCACAAGCGTACTCGGCAAATGTAGTCAACGTAATTTCATTCGGAGCCACAGGCGCACAGGAAGTTCTTCTCGAGGTGAAGTTCGCTGAGGTAGACCGGACAGCGTTGGTCCAACTCGGCGCAAATATCTTTTCGACTGGCGCTGGAAGGACGATTGGCAGGACCAGCACACAGCAGTTCGGCTCTACAGGTCCGCTCGATCTGACAGACGTATTTCCCAGGACTCCCGGGTCACAGTTCGCGAGCGAGTTCAACATCAGCGACCTGCTTAACGTGTTCGTCTTCAACCCGGATATTCACCTCGGCGTGTTCATCCGGGCACTTCAGCAAAAGAACATCCTGCAAATACTTGCCGAACCAAACTTGATCGCACTAAACGGGAAAGAAGCGAGTTTCCTGGCGGGCGGGGAATTTCCCATCCCGATCGTGCAAGGTAGTGCCGGCGGAAATGCCGTAACAATCGTATTCAAAGAGTTCGGAATCAAGCTGAAGTTCACGCCGAATATTACGCCGACGGGCGAGATCCGCCTGCGTGTTGCGCCAGAGGTCAGTTCGCTGGACTTCGCGAACGGAGTCCAACTCAGCGGGTTCACCGTACCCGGCCTTACCACTCGCCGCGCAGAGACGGAACTGCAGGTGCGGGACGGCCAGAGCTTCGTCATCGCTGGCCTGCTCGACAACCGCCTTCGCGACAACCTCTCAAGAGTGCCGGGACTGGGCCACATTCCGATCCTCGGATACCTGTTCCGCAGCCGGGATTTCCAGAAGTCGAAGACGGAACTCATGGTGATGGTGACCGCTAGAAAGGTGTCACCGCTTGACAAGCCACCGTCTTTGCCGGGATTCCCGAAAGAGTTTCTCAATAATGAAAAGTTCGACGATCGCAAGAAGTCGTCGACCGGGGGGCAGTGATGCTGAAGCTGAACGTGAACGTTTGTCGGACGCGATCGGGGGAGCGCGGAGTGACAATGATCACGGTCGCGGTAAGCATCACTGCACTCCTCGCTTTCGCGGCACTTGCGGTCGATATGGGCCTGATCTATACGGCCCGTACCCACGCGCAGCATGCTGCTGATGCTGCTGCGCTCGCCGGGGCTTACACGTTCCTGAACGATGCCGAGGCGCAACCAGCGGCAGCGAAGAACGCCGCGCTCGCTGCGGCAAGTGCGAACGAAGTACTGAACCAGCCCGCCGTTATCACCGAAGACGACGTGATCGTTGACGTGGCGAATCGGCGCGTGACTGTCAATGTCAACAGGGTCGGTGCAGACGCGGTTAAAACGAATTTTGCCGCTGCTGTCGGCGTGAATACAGTTGGCCTCCGGGCCCAGGCAACAGCGCAATGCTCACCTAGTGCGGCAAATGGCGGCAGCAGGTGCGTTAAGCCGCTTTATGTGCCGAATACGATACTCAGTGCCAATCCGCACGGGACGGCCTGCGCCAACCAGGAGTTCTTATTCAATCCCACGACCAAGCTGCTGACCGCATTCGCGCAGGCGTGGTTTACGGCGAATGGGAACACTGCACAACTACTGCGCCCAACGCAGCCCAACCAGGCGGCAGCACCGGGCCAGTTCTTCTCCCTGGATTTCGGATCCGGCGGACAGGACTACCGCTGCACGATCGCGAACTGCGTGAACTCATGCGGAGGCTCGACCGCCATCCGTTGTGGAAATGCATTTCCGCTAAAGACTGGAAACATGGTCGGACCTACGACGCAGGGGTTTAATGACTTGATCGGTGCTCCTCCCGAGGATGCGTGGGTATCTCCCGGCCGTTACCGCGAGATCGCGACGGGGATCATCAAGGACAGCAGCGAAGCGCTTGTGACGGTGCCCGTGTGGGACGACTGTAGTCAACCAATCAGTTCCGGTACGGCGGGTCAGCAGATGGTCGTCATCGGCTTCGTGCAGATGTTCGTGGACAACGTCGTGCAGTCCGGACCCAACCAAGGAGAGACAACAGCTCATTTTGTGTCGGCAACATCGTGCGCGACGAGCAGTGCGGGTGGTGGCGGGTCCACCGGTGGAAGCACCGGAGGCGTGAATAGCGGACCGACTGGTCCACAGGCCCGTCCCATTCAGCTGATTCAAAACCCGTGACACTGAAGAGATCTTAGGAGAGTCGTAATCATGCCTGAAATGGCAGTCGCCATCATTTCGCCCAACCAGGAGAGCCGGACCATCTTGAAGATGGCCGTCGATGCTACCGGAGTCGCGAGCGCAACGAGCAGTTTTGCGGAATACCCTGTGATGGCAAACGACCACAGCCTGCGCCGTATCCAGGAGACGCATGCAGACGTTGTGCTCGTGGACCTGCTCTCATCCTCGGCGAGCGCCGGGATAATGGGCATCGAGTTCCTGCACGCCGAGGTTCCAGAGTGCGCCATTTTCGCTGTCGGCGACATGCGGCAGCCGCAGTTGATCGTCAACGCAATGCGTGCCGGCGCAAAGGAATTCCTCGAGCGCCCGGTCAGCACGTCCGCAATGTTGGAGGCGTTCGCTCGTCTCGCTTCTCAGCGCCGGAAGCGTGCCGTGGTCCAGGAGAGGGGTAAAGCCTACGCTGTTGTGAATGCAAAAGGTGGGTGTGGCGCCACCACCGTCGCAGTGAACCTCGCCATCAGCCTCGCGGCGCAGAACGGCCGGACGGCATTGGTGGACCTGGCTCCGCTTGGGCATGCCGCGCTGCACTTCAACGTTCAATCGAGCTTCAGCGTCGCAGATGCCGTCCGAAACGTGGATCGCATGGATCACTCGCTGCTCGAAGGCTACATGACACGCACCGACAAGGGCGTTCATCTGCTCTCGGGGGTTAGCGATCCGGCAAGCTTCCATGCCACGGGTCCGGCCCTCGCTCAACTGCTCGACGTGCTGCTACTTCACCACAAAGCTGTAGTCATCGATCTATCAAGCCGGCTGGATTCCGTGACTCGGGCGCTGTGCGATCTGGTCGACAACGTTCTCGTAGTTGCGCAGCCGGACATCACGTCGCTGTGGAGCGCGAATCGCGTCCAGTCGTTCCTCGGCCACGCGGGACAGGGCCGGAAGTTCCAGTTGGTCCTGAACCGCTTCAAGAGGATTCCCGGTTTCTCGGAGTCAGACGCAGAAGTGGCCACGCAATTGAAACTCGTGTCCAAGATCCCGAACGAGTTCGTCGCAGTGACCGCGTCAATTGAACGCGGAACGCCCATCGCGGAGCAGAACCACTCGGTCATATCGCGGACATTCGGAACACTGGCAACTTCCCTCTCCAGCGGTGCGCAAGCAGAAAAGCCACGCACTTTTTCTCTCTTCGGATATAAGACGCAATTTTCGGAGTGATGTGAATGTCGTCAGGAGCACAGGTGTTTACGACGGATTACCAGCAGTTCAAGAGCGATGTACACCGCAAACTGCTGGACCGGTTGAATCTGGAAAAGCTGGGACGCACTCCGACGCCCGCCGCGCGAGAGGAAGTGCTGAATGCTATCCGAAACCTCATTTCGGCCGAAGCGGTTCCGCTCAGTTATCCCGAACGCGAGAAGCTATCCCGCGAGGTTCTCGACGAGCTATTCGGACTTGGTCCCCTCGAGGGCCTGCTCGGAGATCCGACGATCTCGGACATCCTCGTAAATCGCTTCGACCAGATCTACATCGAGCGTGCCGGACGCCTGAGCAAGACCGACCTGACGTTCCGGGACGAGTCCCACCTGTTGCAGATCATCGACCGCATCGTGTCGCGTGTAGGCCGGCGCGTTGATGAATCGTCGCCGATGGTAGATGCGCGACTGCCGGACGGCTCCCGTGTGAATGCAATCATTCCGCCGCTGGCTATCGACGGCGCTTGCGTTTCAATCCGACGGTTTGGGCGTGACCCACTAACGGATCGCGACCTGCTTGCGAACGGGTCAACTACTGAGGAGATGTTGACGCTCCTCGAGGGGATCGTAAAAGGAAAGCTCAATGTCATCATTTCGGGCGGAACGGGCGCTGGTAAGACCACCCTGCTCAATGTGCTCTCGGGCTACATCCCTGACACTGAGCGAATTGTCACGATTGAAGACGCTGCGGAATTGCAACTGAAACAGGAGCACGTCGTTCGACTGGAAACCCGCCCCGCGAACATAGAGGGAAAGGGCGCAGTGAAGCAGCGGCAGTTGGTCATCAACAGTCTGCGTATGCGTCCCGACCGCATCGTGATTGGCGAAGTCCGTGGCGAAGAAGCAGTGGACATGCTTCAGGCGATGAACACCGGCCACGAAGGCTCATTGACAACCGTCCACGCAAACACGCCGCGGGACGCCCTGTCTCGTATCGAGACGATGGTCGCAATGGCCCAGTTGAACATTCCCGACCGCGCCATACGGCAGCAGGTAGCGTCCGCTATTCACGTGATCGTGCAGGCGAGCCGCATGGCTGACGGCACCCGAAAAATCGTCAGCATTACGGAGGTGACGGGTATGGAGGGCGAGATGATCACCATGCAGGACATCTTCGTCTTCGAACGTCGCGGCCTGTCCGCAAAAGGCGATGTTATCGGACAGATGCGTGCGACCGGCATTCGTCCGAAGTTTACCGACAAACTCATGTCCGCCGGATTCAGACTGCCACCCAGTCTCTTCGACCGGATGAGCGCATAAGGAGGTCCCTGTGATTACGACGATCGCATTGTCTGCGTTTCTGGTGATTGTGGCGTTCGCGTACCTCGTGTTCTCGTTCATGGAACAGCGGTCTTCACGGGCCGACCTGCTTCGCGCGCGCTTGGCTGCTTTGGAAGCTGCTCAAGCACGCCAGCCCAGCCCGGAGCTCACCATTCTTAGGGACGAACTGCTGAGCGAGATCCCGGCGCTCAATTCGCTCCTGGCGCGCTCGCATCGAGTCGAGGCGCTGAACAGGCTCCTGGCGCAAGCCGGAATGAAAGTCCGTCCCGGCAAGTTTCTCCTTGTTTCTGCGGTGTCGTGCTTCGCTTCGGGATTGTTTGCTCAACTCACTGGCGTCGCAGGCTTGGTCGTGCTGCTCGCGATGATGCTGGGTGCATTCCTTCCGTACATGTTCGTCAGCTGGAGGAAGAAGCGCCGGTTCCGCAGATTCGAACAGCAGTTTCCTGACGCCATTGACCTGCTGGGCCGAGCAGTGCGTGCAGGCCACGCCTATTCGACAGCGCTGGAAATGATCGGCCAGGAAGCGCCCGAGCCGGTCGCAGGAGAGTTTCGCCAGATCTTTGACGAGCAGCGCTTCGGGTTGCCGGTTAGAGATGCGCTGCTTAATTTCGCCGACCGCATGCCGCTGATGGACGTGAAGTTCTTCGTCACCACGGTCATGCTTCAACGCGAAACAGGCGGCAACCTGGCCGAAATTCTCGACAAGCTGTCTTACATCATTCGCGAGCGGTTCAAGATCCTGAGGCAGGTGCGTGTGTTCACGGCGCAAGGGCGCTTGTCCTTCGTCATCCTGATGCTGCTCGCCCCCTCGGTGGCATTCCTCTCCATGTGGAGCAATCCGGAGTTCATCAAGCCCCTGTACACGGACCCGCTCGGCCAGGCAATGCTTTTCGGTGCAGTGTTTCTTCAATTGACAGGGTTCTTTGTGATCCGCCGCGTGATCGATATCAAGGTGTAGCCATGGAAATCATTATCGCTGCTGTCCTCTTCGTCGCAATTGCTACCGCCGCTTTCGGCTTTGGCGCGGCGGTACTGACGCCCGCTTCGCCCATGGCTGCGCGGCTGCGCGTCTTGCTGGGACAACGGCCACCACAGGAACAGAAGGTCCAGGATCGTCTTGAGCAAGTGATGGAACCGCTGAGCCGCGTCCTCCCGCGCTCCGGCGAGAAGGTTGCGTCATCAGCGTTGCTGCTCATTCGGGCGGGCTACCGCGAGCCTGCGCACCTCACCATATTTCTGGGCGCAAGATTGCTGCTGGCCGTTGCATTCGGCGTAGCAGTCTTGCTGGTGGTTGGTTACAGCAACACGCTCGTTCTTATCGCTGCGCCCTTTGTGGGCTACATGGCGCCCTCGTATTTCGTGCGACGCAAGGTGCGCATGCGGCAGACGTCCGTTCGTCTTGCCCTTCCCGACGCGCTCGACCTGGCAGTCGTCTGCGTCGAGGCCGGCTTAGGTCTGGACCAGGCGCTGCAAAGGATCGGGCACGAGATCGAACACGCACATCCGGAACTGTCGCAGGAACTCCAACTCGTTCACCTCGAGATGCGTGCAGGAATTCCCCGCGCGGACGCTTTGCGGAACTTCGCGAACAGGACCGGCGTAGACGATGTGCGCTCTCTCGTGGCGGTGCTCGTTCAAACCGATCGCTTCGGCACCAGCATCGGTCAGGCGCTTCGCGTGCACTCCGACTCGCTCCGGACCGAGCGGCGCCAGCGCGCCGAGGAAGCGGCGGCCAAGACGACGATCAAGATGATTCCTGCGCTGGTGTTTTTCGTGTTCCCTGCAATGTTTGTCGTGACTATGGGGCCGGTGGTCGTGTCGCTCTTCCGGGGCTTGCTGCCAGTCATTTCAGGAAAGTAGTGCGCGATAGGTGACCAATGAATGGATATGTCTTCAACCGAACGCGCGAGGCTTTCCTGGTGAGCAACCTGCGCGTCGCGAATACACACTGGGAGCGGCTGCGCGGCCTGATCGGCCAGGGGCGGTCAACGTTCCGTTCGGGCGCGGGGCTCTGGATTGTCCCTTCGCACGGCGTGCATACGTTTTTCATGCGGGTGCCCCTTGATCTCATTTACCTCGATGAGGAACTCAAAGTCGTCCACATCGAGGAGAACGTGTCTCCGTGGCGACTTGCACCGATGCTGACGGAAGCCGTATCGGTGCTGGAGATTCCTGCACACACCATTTACGAGACTGGCACGAAGGTCGGGGATTCGCTCGAGGTCCACTGCGCCTTGAGGACGGAACGGGCGGTGGCGTCATGACCAGGCAAGTAAAATTTGTTGAGGACACCAGGTACGGCAGCGGCAGCCGTTCTGGATCGTTCATTGCGTCCGCTGTGCTCCACGTTGCTTTGGGAGCGGTGTTGACCGTCTTGCCGAAGAGCGCAGGAATCGAGTTGCGTCAGCTCCAGTACTCTCCGGAGCACGACACCATTACGTATGTTCCGACCTCGAAGCTTCCCGCGGTGAGGAGCTCCGATGGCGCACAACGCGGTGCGTATGGGGCCGCGGGCGCACGACAGTCATTCCGGCCGACGCAGGCGATCCGAGTGGCTCGCGGCGGGAAGATACAGCAGGAGATCGTCCAAACTCCGCATCTGAACCTGCCCACCACGGATGAGGCCCTTGCCGACCTGCTTGCCTTCGGGCGGCAGCGCAGTCCGAAGCTGGCTGCTCAGCCGCTTCGCGTTGCGGGCGGTCGCTCGCCCATGGCGCAGCGCCGCGCGGCTTTGAGCGCGCCGACAATCCGACCGTCACAGACACGTAACGCCCTCCGCATCTTGATGGAGGCGAGCAAACGGCCGCCTAAGTTGCCAGTCGCGCCAGCCGAGCCGATCAGGGTACGAGAAGAGACGACCACCGCACGACTGAGAGAGGAAGCGGCTCCTCTAGTACCAGGCACATCGGCTGCTCCAGCCCTTCCAGATCGCGATCCAGGGCTGCCTGTAGGATCGGCTGAGCCGATCAAAGTTCGCGAGGAGACGAGGACGGATTCAACCGGCGAAGAGTCCGCACCCGCCGTTGCGGGCAGATCGACTGCGCCGGGGCTTCCTGATCGCAGCTATGGCGAAGGTGTTGTGCTGTCGCCGATGCCTGGATCTAAGCTCGCAACGCGAGAGGTCGATCAACCCGGATCTACCGCGATGTCATTCACAGGTGGCCGCGAGCCCGGAGTAGGCACCTCCGGAACCGGAGGCGGTATCGCCAGGGGGAGTGGGCCGGGCGCCGCTAAGACTGGCGTTGGACCCGGTTCTGCCGATGCCGGCAGCGGACGGGGAGCTGACAAGCTTGCCGAGGGCGGCATCACGCCCAAGTCGCCAGAGGGTGGGGCCGGCAGAGGTACGGGCAATATGAGCATTGCCGGATTGTCGATTGCCGGCGGAGCTACCGCTGTTGGCGGGCAGATTTTCGTTGGCAGTTTCGGACCGGCACCATCGGTCAAGCGATCACTGCCACTCGGTCCGCGCAAGGCCCCACCGGTGCTCGTCACGGGTACCTCGCGTTCTGGGGGCGTGCTGCAGCGATATGCGAAGGCTCCTCGCGGTAACGTCAGCACGATCTATATCTCTACAGGCATCGGCACGGCGGTGGTCGAGTTCAGCGAAGCAAGTAATCGCAATCAGGCTGGGTACTCTGATCTAACTGCACCGGAACCGCTGCAAGCATCGCTGCCCAATGAACTCAGCAATACACCCATCGTAGTCGGTTGCCTCATGGATCGGTCAGGCCGACTGAAAGAAGTCACCTTACTGCACGAAATGGCTGGCGGACTCGCCGACAAACTCATTGCTGCACTTGCGAGCTGGCGCTTCCGTCCCGTTCTGCGCGGAGACGAACCGGTGGAAGCAAGCGTCCTTATCGGAATGCACCTCAAGTAGGCACTCTTTGAGGAGTTGAGTATGAAAACCGGAACGATCACGCCCGCGATTCTGACCATGTTGATCGGAACCGTGACAGCAACAGAGACCTTTTCCATCGGCGCAGATTGGATCGCGGTGCTTGCCATCATTCTCGTGGCATACGGAGCTGTCCTTTATGCGCATGCATTCGATCGCTAGGCGCTTCGACAAGGGTATTACTGAAGTAAACAGCCGACTGTTACTATGACCCTAATCCGAAGGCCGTAACACTTCGGGATGTGACCGGAACTCCTCATTTGACGCGGTTTTCCGCATCATTTCTATCGAATTCTCTTGCGTTACACACCAGTAAACCTGTATGTTCACGCTACTTGTTCAGCTTACCTTCCGCTTTTGGGGGAGCGAGGGAAATGAAGTTCCACTGCACGGGCGCGCACCAGCCCTTTCTCAGCTTATTGGCGCAGAAATTAGCACCTGCATGCACGCTTGAATATCGGGCTCCGGATACAGCCGAGCTCGAATGCTGTGACGCAATCATCTTCGGTGCAGTTGAAAGTGATACTCCCGAGTACGTTGAAACACTCAAACAGCTTGAATCGGTGCTTTCGAGCGCCGACGACACTCCAATCATTGTGTTTCTTCCGAGCCTCGACCGTACTGCGTTACGGGCGTGTCTGAGCGCCGGCGCATACGACCACTTCACATCCACCACTCCTCTAGAGGAAGTTTCCTTCAGTCTGCGTCGTGCGGCGTCTTATCACGATCTGAATGGCCACGCGCGTTCGCGCAGTTGCGAAGCGGTTCGGCAGCCGACTGGAACGACGAACATCAGCACAGACCCTCACATGCTCTCTGTGCTCAACGTCGTAAAGAAAGTGGCGCCCACCGATGCTTCCGTTCTCATCACCGGAGAGAGCGGCGTCGGTAAAGAAGTAATCGCAAAGGCGATCCACAACTCGAGTTCGCGTGCCGGCCAGCCTTTTATGGCGGTCGCATGCTCCTCCCTTCCCGAATCACTCATCGAAGCGGAACTGTTTGGTCACGAGAAAGGCGCGTTTACGGGCGCAACCACCGCACGGCCTGGACGATTCGAGGCAATCGGCAGGGGGACGTTGTTACTGGACGAGATTGGCGAACTTTCGCCGGGCTTGCAGGTAAAGTTGCTGCGCGTACTCCAGGAGCGCACGTTTGAGCGGGTGGGAAGCAATCAGCCGCGGCAAGTTCATGCGCGCCTGCTCTATGCCACCAACCGCAACTTGCGGCGACTCATCGAGGCGAACATGTTCCGGCAGGACTTCTTCTACCGCATCAGCACGGTGGAGTTGCACATTCCTCCACTGCGGGAGAGGCGTAGTGACATCCTGGTGCTTGCGACGACGTTCGTCCGAACCGTGGCTCAACGCATGGGGGTGCCGGTTCCCAAGATGACACCCGGCGTGATGTCGATTCTTCAGGAATACGACTGGCCCGGCAATATCCGCCAACTACAGAACGTGATAGAGCGTGCTGTGCTGCTCTGCGAGAACAACAGCATCCAGGTGAGTAACCTGCCAACCGAACTGATCGGTCCGCAGACGTCCACCAGCGATGCATGTTCACTCGATGAAGAGATCCGGCGCTTCAAGAAGCGCGTGATCGAACGGGCACTTGTAGACAGCGCTCACAACAAGGTGCAGGCTGCACGTGCGCTGGGAATAGCGCGCTCTTCCCTGCACAGGCTGATTGAAGAGCTGAACATCGGCACGACCGAGGTTGGGAATACAAGTACGACAGCAACCGCCCGGCTCGCGCTCGTGCGATCTGCATAAGACCTCAAAGTTTCGGACAGCCCGACCGAATCAACAGTTCAGGAGGAGCGGCACTGCCCGCATGGTTACCTCTCCTCTTGATTAAACACACCGCTACGGTGTCGTGACCAAAGGTAGTTCGATCGAACTCGCCTGTCCGGGCGCATGGAAGATGCGCTGCACAGCGCGCCTGTAATCCTCCGGCTTCGCCCAAAAAATGTTCGGCACGAAAGTCTGGGGGTTACGATCATAAAGCGGGAACCAACTCGACTGCACCTGCACCATGATGCGGTGCCCCGGCAGGAAGACGTGGTTAGCGTTCGGCAGTGCAAAGCGGTACGGCAGCGGCTTGTCTGACGGAATCGCTCTAGGGGTCTCAAAGCTCTCGCGATAGCGACCCCGGAAAATGTCAGCGGAGACCGCCAGTTGGTAACCGCCCATTTTGGGGTCATGCGCGACTTCGTCGGGGTAGACGTCGATGAGTTTTACGATCCAATCCGAATCTGTGCCGCTTGTGGATGCAGTTAGGTTCACGACGGGCGCGCCGGCGATCTTAACAGGCGTCGTCAGGACGTCAGAGACAAAGGTCAGCACGTCGGGACGTCCGGACGCTTCGCGCTGATCGTCGACGAGCCACTCCGACCAGGTGAATCCGGTTCCATAGCCCACCGGTTGAATGGGCCTCGCACGGTACGGTACGGGCTTCGCCGGGTCCGAGACGTACTCCTGATAAGCGGCATCGCTGGCTTTGGGAGCAGTGAAGCCGAGTTTGAGGCCAGGCTGTAGATAGATTGGAGTGGGCTTCACGCTGCAACCGCTGTTGCACCCCGCAGGCCAGTCGGGCAGCCGGCGCCACGTATTCGTGCCGGTCTCGAACGCCATCACCGTAGCAATGTCGGCCTTTGGTGCGCCGTCTTTCAGATGCTGGTCCAGGAAGGGACGCAGGATCTGCTGGCGGAAGTACAGTGCGGTGTCGGTGTTGAACTTGATGGCGCCCAGATTGTTTCCCTCGGCGATCTGCTGTCCGTGATACCAGGGACCCATCACGAGGAACACTCTGCTGTTGTCGGTGTCCTTGGGCTTAAGAGCTTTGTAAACGGCAGGCGCCCCGTAAATGTCTTCCTGGTCCCAGGTACCATGGACAATCATCGTCGGAACCTTCAGCGGTTCTTTCGCGAGGAGTTTATCCACCGCCTGCTGCTGCCAGAACGCGTCATAGTTCGGATGCTCGATGATCTTGCGCCAGAAACCCACTTGCTCCAGTCCGCGTCGGCGGCCCAGTTCTCCGGCGGAAACAGCGTCCATATACATGTCGTAGTCGTCATAGTGGGTGGTCCACCATTTGACCTCGTTGGCCCGGGATGCGACCTGGTTGTACATGTAGGGCATGTTCTGCTGCCGGAATGCTCCATTGTGAAACCAGTCGTCACCGATCCACCCATCGACCATCGGATTCATCGGCACGGCGACTTTCAACGCCGGGTGCGGATTGAAGAGTGCCATCAGGCTCAGGAATCCGTCATACGAAATGCCCAGGATCCCCACCTTGCCATTTGATTCAGGAATGTTCTTCACCAACCACTCGATGGTGTCGTAGGTGTCGGTGGAATGGTCTACCGGCGTCGGGTTCAGCGGGCCGCGGAGAGGCCGATTTGTGACGTAATCGCCCTCGGAGCCGTACTTGCCTCGAACGTCCTGCACCGCGCGGATATAGCCGCCCTGCACGATGACGTCGGCGGCGTTGTCATAACCCTGTAGAATCGGCCCGAGATGAGCGCTCTGCGAGTGTGTAGTTAGCTCCTTCGCGTTGTATGGCGTGCGTGTGAGCAGGATGGGTGCATTCTTTGCGCCCTTGGGAACGAGGATGACGGTGAAGAGCTTCGTTCCGTCCCGCATCGGTATCATCACTTCCCGCCTGACGTAGTCAAAGCGGTCGGTAGCGGGCGTGAAGGCGCCGGGAGTCTCGCTCGGCAGCTGCGGGTATTGCGACGGTGGAGCGGCCTGCGGCGGCGCGACCTGGCTGAATGCCAACCCGGCGAAAAGTGCACAAACGAGCAGCAGAGCTGACGACGACTTGCCAAGGCGGGAGGTCAGTTTCGTAACGGTTCGCTTCATAGGCGGAAAAGCATACGAGGTAGGGATATCCGTGTGCAACTCAGCACTTTCGAAGGAGGAACAACCGGGAGCCTTTGGCTCCCGGCCACAGGTTTCAGCAGGCTAGAGCAGGCCAAACACAAACACCCTCGTGCTCGACGTCACGATCACCTTTCCGTTCACCACTATCGGGACGTTGAAGACTGTTCCCGAACCGAGCGAGTCCCTGGCGGAATTGGTCGTTGTCGAGTAGAGCTGTTTCATCGTGACGGCGTCGAAGGCGCGCATGCTCTGTGCATATGTGCTGTGGTCCTTCTCGACGGCCCAGACAATGCCATTGGTGTTCCCGTTGGCCGAGACGATTGGGATCGGGCCGCGTCCGCGTTGTCCGCTCGCCTGGTATACGTAGCTGGTGGTCGCGCCAGCCGAAAGCAGTCCATTGCTGAGGTTGTACTTCCTTAGTGGACCGAATGCCGATCCGATGTACACCTTCCCGTTCCAGTAAGCAGCGGCCCCATAGATGCGCTTGCTCGAGGAGGTGCTGAAGCTGCTCGAGCCACAGGTGCTGCCGTTGATGTTGATCGATTGCACGATCTGGCTATCGCTGCCCGATTGGTGCTTGCCCATGTTGTCGCGATCCACTACATAGATGCGGCCTTCCTTCCCCCCGGCCACGATGAGGTTCGGATGGGCACCGCCCTGTGGTGGCAGGAGCATGGGTCCGCCCGAGCCCAGGTCAAGGTCGGCTACATTGATGCAGTGCTCGTTGTAGGGAGTGAACCAGTCCATCACCGTGAAAGAGCTTCCGGTGAGCTTGACTTTTACGAAGCTGTCGCCGAAGTCGCCGGTCGCATAGCCACCGTCACCAGTAATGAAGTAAACGTTGCCGTCGCTGTCAGCGGCAGGCCCGGAGCCCGCTTGCCAGATCGCGCCGCCTTCCGTGTCGGGCGTTACGTTCAGTGCCGCAAGTTGCGACAGGTTCGATGCGCTGAAGGCAAACAGCCATCCATGGTACGGCTGAATATCTGAAAAGGACCCGAACGCCACGTAGACGATGCCGTTGTGGAGCAGCAATGCCGCCCGTTGATTCTGAGTGGAGGGTTTGAAGGTAATTTTATTGTCCGCGTTCTTGCCGACGCCGATCCCGTCCACCGTCGCCGTGATCTTTACTGGCGTCATCTTCGAGGACCCGGTGCGAATGTCGATGGCGTGCAGGTGGTGGCGCTCGGTGCCATTCTGGGCGGTCATGACTGATACGTACATGGTCCCCGCATTTGGATCGATGACCGGGGTCCCAGTGATACAGACTTCAGAGCCGAGCGATGTGCGCCCACTCGTGGTGCCCGAGGCGGCCGTAACTCCGTTTGAGGAATCCAGGAAGCTCTTCTTCCAGAGTGCGGAGGAACCTGGCGAATCGGCGTTGAGCGCGTAAACGCTGCAGTGTTCGGTCGCCACGAAAATGACGTTCTTCGTTCCCTTGCCCGGGATATCCAGCCCGGAGGCGTAGAGCGGCTGCGCGAAGATGTTGCCGTCAAGTGTCCAGGAGCCCTTCTTTCCGAACTTCGTTGCGTTCACGTTTGCAGGCGTAAGAATCGTTTCGTTTGTATTCGCGCCCGTGCGCGCATTGTTGTACTTGGAGGTGAACACTCCCTTTAGAGAGGCTGGTGGTTGCGTGGTGCCGCTGACGGTGATGTTCTGAGTCGTCTTGAAGGTGGTAGTGCCGTTCTTGGCCTGCACAGCGATTCGGTGAGTGCCTGACGGCAGGTCCAGCGTGGTGTCCAGCTTTCCGCCGCTCACCTGGTACACCTTCGCGTAGTCCACATAAATCTGCATGTACTGGACAGGCGTAGACGACGTGGTACCGGCGACGATGCGGAAGGGCGACGAGACTGTCGATCCATCTGCAGGCTGGCAGATCGTTACGGATGGGTTAGTCGAATTGAGTGTGCAAGGAGCTGTGTTACTGCCGGAAACCGTGAAGTAGAGAGTCTTCTTGAATAGTGCGCCGTTGTATGCCTGAACGGTTAGCCGGTGCTGCCCCGAACTCAAGGAGAGGCTCGTGCTCAGCTTCCCACCCTGTGTCTCGTATCTCTTAACGCCATCGATGTACACCTGGATGTACTTCACGGTCGTGCTCGATATGGTCGCCGCGGAGATCTGAACGGGCGAGCCGACAGTCGCTCCGCTTCCGGGGCTGCAGATCGTGACCGACGGGCTGGTCCCCGTCGGCGTACACGTGGTCTGGGCGTAGGAGCTAGTGGAAATTCCGATAAAGATCAATGCGAGAAGCCCGCCAATTTGCCGCACAACCCTCTCCTATTCGCCCCGATATGGCGCCAACAGGTTCGGTGTGCACTTCAGCATCCACTTAAGGCAGCTTCGGCGTGACCTGAGACACGTTGCCGAAAAAGCTGCCTGCCGGGTGAGCTTTGCCCTGCTCCGATCGATTCTGACAAGCAGCACAGTGATGGAAAGCTGCAGCAGCAACAGATCTTTTGTTGACCCGCAGGGAAACAAAGGAGAACGCTCCAACACAGAAGCTGAACCGAGATGCACACTCTGGATCTATTCGAGTTAGAGGGGCATCAAGAGCACCCGCGACTCATTCCGCTATACTGGCGGAGTAAAGCCGAAGGAACCTCTAAACCTGTGCCATATCGCGTCATCATTCGTTCGTCAGGAATCCACGCCGCAGGATGTTTTGCAGTCGACCGCATACCGAAGGGGACCCGCATCCTCGAGTACACCGGGGACCGAATGACTCAGGAAGCGGCGGATGAACTCTACAAGGACCGTCCCTACACCTACCTGTTTGGATTCGGTGACGGAACGCATGTGATCGACGGCTACGGCATGGCGATGTACGTGAACCATTCTTGCACGCCGAATTGCGAAACGGAAGAGGATGAAGACGGCGCAGTATGGATCATGGCACTACGGGCGATTGAACCCGGCGAAGAATTGACCTACGACTACTTCCTTTATGACGGGGAGGGAGACGCCCCGTGCACCTGCGGAACGCTGAAGTGCCGCGGCACCATGTACTCGCCCAAGGAGCTTCGGCGCCGCAAACGGGAAGCGAAGAAGCAGGCGCACGCACCGAACTCCGCCGCGGTGGAAGCGGGCACCAAGGAAGCGGGTTCGTGACGAACCTGCGGCTCGACATCGCGTACTGCTGAAATTAGCTGGCCTTGGCGGCCGACTTCGTGAAAGCCCAGACGGCGTCGTCCTCGGTGTCGTAGACGTCGAAAACCGTTACCAGCTTCGTGACCTGAAGCAACTGCCCGACTCGTGGCGTGAGGTTCGCCAGTTTTATCTCTCCTCCTGAACTGTGCGCCGATGTGTAGAGGCCGACAAGCGTTCCGAGGCCGCCGCTGTCAATGTACGTGACATTCTTCAGGTTCAGCACCATCTTCGGGCTCTGAGGAAGCATGTCTCTTACGGTTTCACGGAGCGCAGCCGCTTCCTCTCCAAAGACGATCCGACCGTTGCAATCGATCACCCTGATTCCGCTGACGCTTCTATTACTCAGTTTCAGTTGCATAAGTACCACTCCCCCACTGGAAACCGACGGGCCGAAAGCGTACCCCTTTCAACCTATAGTTGCAAGCAGTAGTGGGTCGCCGGGAGCAGGTCTTGAATACTCCCGCCCACCTTTGTAGAACAACCGGAGAAGCAATGAGTTCGCGGCGGGCAATACCCGATATAATCAAAATTTCCCATGAGCTATCAGGTCCTCGCGCGCAAATACCGGCCGCAACTCTTCTCCGATGTGATCGGGCAGGATCACGTCACCCGAACCCTGAAGAATGCCCTGGAGCAGAGACGGATCGCACACGGGTACATCTTCAGCGGTCATCGTGGAATCGGTAAGACGACGATTGCCCGAATCCTGGCCATGGCGCTGAACTGCCAGGCAGCCGACCATCCGTTAGCCGAACCCTGTGGCGTCTGCGATTCTTGCCGCGAGATTCGCGAGGGCTCAGTCGGCGCGATGGACGTTATCGAAATCGACGCCGCGACGAACCGCGGTATCGACGAAGTCCGGAATATCATCGCGACAGCGAACGTCGAGCCCATCCGAAGCCGCTTCAAGATCTTCATCCTGGACGAAGCGCACCAGGTGACCGATGCAGCCTTCAATGCCCTGCTCAAGACTTTGGAGGAGCCGCCCTCGTGGGTTGTCTTCATGATGGCGACCACGCAGCCCGAGGACATCCCACAGACGATCCGCTCCCGCTGCCAGCACTTCAGCTTTCATGCTGTAAAGTTCCAGGACATTGTCGGGCAGCTGAAGACGATTTCCGAAAAAGAAGGCCTGCAAGTCGAAGACGACGCAATCGCGCTGCTCGCGGAGGCGGGCGACGGCTCCATGCGCGACGCTCTCAGCATCATGGACCAGGCGATTGCCTGCTGCGGTACCACACTGACGGCCGAACTGGTGCGCGGGCTAGTAGGGACGGTTTCCTCCGACCTGCTGGAGACCCTCATGCAGGCAATCTCGCGCAACTCGAGCGAAGACGTTCTCCGCATCGTGGACAAGTTGGTAGTCGAGGGACACAGCCCCGTTCACTTTGCCCGGCAGCTTGTTCGCTACCTCCGCAATTCAATCATGGCAAAAGTCGCGGGACCGGAAACACCTCTGTTGCAGGTATCCAGCGATGAACGCGCCCGTGTAGCCCGCACTGCCGAATCATTCTCAGAAGAGGACCTGACGCGCTTCCTGCAAATCATGCTGCGCACGCACGGTGACGTAAGTTACAAGCAGGAACAGCGGTTCCATCTCGAACTTGGCCTGCTGAAGATGGTCCACGCTCAGCGCCTCCTGCCGCTGGAGCAGTTACTCAGTGGAGCCACGCAGTCTACCGCTCCAGCATTGCCGGCAAGGGGCGCGGCGTCCGTTCCTCGCGGCGGCGCAGCAGCAAGTTCGCCCAGACCTGCGCCGGGATCACGATCGACCTACGGAAATCCTGATCGTGGAGATTCGCCCTTCGGTTCGAGCACGAGCACCTCACGTCAGTCGCCCTTTGAGGCCGATCGGGCGCGAAAGAGCACTCTCCCGAAAGATGAGTTGTCCGCTGCGGCAACCCCGACAGCCTTGTCGTCGCCCGGGTTCCAGCGCACAGTCACTGAACCGATGCCGCCACGAGCGCAGCCTCCGGTCGTCGAGTTTTCGTCACCACAGGTGACGGGAACTGCAGTCGCGCTGGCTATCGCCTTGGAGGATGCCCCGGTTCCCTCGCCTGTCATGGCACCCGAACCAGCTTCCCCAGCTCCGGTATCGGAGCCAGCCACTACTTCCGCCGACGTATCCGTAGAGGCGATAAGGAATGCGGTGCTCGAGGTATTCGAGGCGAATAACCAACGCATGCTGGCCACTTCTCTCGAAGACGGCGAGTGGACGGTTGAGGGCAACGAGGTAGTAGTGAAAGCCTCACTCTCAGCAAAGCTCATCGACATCTCCTTCGGGCCGGACCAGAAGAAGCAAGCAAGCGCGGCTATCGCCAGGATGTCCGGACGTCCTCTAAGGATGAAAATCGTTAGCGGTACTCCGGCAGCACAGCCTCAGCGCCAGCCAAGGCCCCAGAACGGACTGGGCGCGCGCGGACGTGCCGCGAATGATCCCATCGTGAAAAAAATGATCGAGAAGTTCGGCGCGGAGATCCGAACCATCATCGATCATCAAGATAAGTAACGTATTAACTATCCAGGGTGAGAAGATGAATCCAAAGCAGTTGCAGGAAATGATGTCGCGCGCACAGGACATGCAGCGCGAGCTCCAGCAGAAAATGGCAGAGACCGTGGTGGACGCGTCAGCCGGTGGCGGTAGCGTTACAGTACGCATGAACGGACAGAAGCACGTGCTGAGCGTAAAGATCGAGCCTGACATTGTTCGTTCTGGCGATGTCGAGATGCTCCAGGACATGGTGGCTGCCGCCGTGAATGAAGCCGGGCGCAAGGTGGACGAAGCAATGCAGTCGAATCTGGGCGGGATGCTGGGCGGGATGGGTCTGCCGCCCGGCTTGTTCTAATCGGAGCAATGATGGCTAAGTTTGCCGAGCCAATGGCTCGACTGATAGACGAATTGAAGAAGCTCCCCGGCGTGGGTAGCAAGAGTGCACAGCGCTTCGCATTCCACATTCTGCGCTCGACCGAAGAGGACGCGGACCTCCTTGCCGACGCCATCAGGAACGTGAAGGCGAGCCTGCGTCTCTGCTCGGTCTGCAACAACATCACGGATGTCGACCCCTGCGTCTACTGCAGCAGCACGACCCGCAATCAGCGAATTATCTGCGTCGTGGAAGAGCCCACGAATATTGCGGCTGTCGAGAAGACTCGCAACTACAACGGCGTGTATCACGTCCTCCACGGTGCCCTCTCGCCCATCCACGGTATCGGACCAGAGCAGTTGAGAATTTCGAACCTGGTGCGCCGCACCGAAGCAGGCTCTGCCGACGAGGTGATCCTCGCCACCAATCCGACCGTTGAGGGCGAAGCGACCGCCACTTACTTGTCGAGGTTGCTGAAGCAGTCGGGCGTGCGCATTACCAGGATTGCCACCGGCATCCCTGCTGGCAGCGACATTGAATACGCCGACGAAGTGACGATGCAGAAAGCCATCGAAGGCAGACGCGAACTGTAGCAGAACGAAGTCGTCTTAGACTGAAGAAGCTCCGCGATGCGGAGCTTTCACATTTTGCGAATAGCGCTATGTCGTTCGCAGCTTTGCAAGCAGGTCTTGCGGATGGACGGGCTTTGCGAGGATTTCGAACTCGTGTCCCTGGGCGCGGGCGCTCTCAAGCAGGTCGGCCGTCGCGGCCTGTCCCGAGAACAGCAGGATTTTGCAAGTGGGCAGAAAGCCCCGAATGTTGATGGCCGCCTCGATCCCGTTCATGTCAGGCATGATGACGTCGCTGATGATGAGGTCCGGACGCACCGCGCGTGCGCGCTCCACCGCGCCCGTACCGCTGTAAACGGCGGAGGCCTCAAATCCCTGCTGGTTGAGGATGATCGCCAGCGTGTCGGCTATCACGCGTTCGTCGTCAACGACCAGGACTTTTGGCTTTGGCTTCGCGGAATTCATTCATTCTCCAGAGCTTTCGATGCACTCTGCTGCAGCAGCGATGCTGCCGATTATAAAAAACGGGCGTCGTTATGGCTAATCGGGATTCACGCGGCAACCCTGTGCTGCTGATTCTACTTCCTATGAAGTGATCCCTACAGGAGAAGTTCATGCCAACCAGAGCCCTGCTGATCCCCACTACGCTTCTACTTGCCAGCTTCGCATTTGCGCAAACGACGGCAGCCCCTTCGGGCAACACATCACCTTCCGCCACCCCACAGACTAACACGCCTGCCACCGCGCCCTGTTCCTGCCCATGCGCAAATGCTCCGGCAGGGACTGCGAACCAGCAGAACACGGCTTCGAGCGCGGCACCCATCAGCACACAGTCCACGACGAGTCCCGCTGCCGGCACGGGCAGCGCAACAGGCGCGGTCTCTGTCGGGAACAACGGCATCGGAAGCGCGCCGGTTTCGCCTGCATCCCAGGGAAACACCCAGCAGAGTACGCCGACGGCGGTCTACGAAAGCAGCCAAACAAGCACAACCGGAACGCAACAATCTTCCACGCAGAACACTAAGCAGATGGGAGCGCAGACGAGCCAGCAACCGTCCGCGCCAGTTTCGCAATCAACCCAGTCAACAACGGCTCCCGTGCAAAGCACAGCACCGGCGGCTGCGGGAAGTTCGCCGCAATCGACGGGTACGCAGTCCACTGGGCCCGTTCTGGGTCAGCGCCCCGAGCAGCCAACGCGGATCCCGATGGCTCGCACGGTGCCGGTGGGAACCGAGATGGACCTCACGCTCGATCGGGGGCTATCCAGCAAGACGTCGCGTCCAGGCGATGAGTTCACGGCAACCCTGGCTGAGCCGCTGAGCAACCAGAGCGGAACCGTCCTGATCCCGGCCGGGTCGAAGCTCCGCGGCGAGGTCGCGAACGCGGAGAGCGGAAAGATCCTTCCCCAGTTGCGGGGCAAGGGTAGCCTGGCCTTGCGTTTCCTCGATATTCGCATG
>Ga0196976_1000476_pt1 | contig 25333 bp, 20 predicted proteins | sample S3v_513CmetaG_FD_148644 | JGI IMG/M metagenome (GOLD analysis project Ga0196976, IMG submission 148644) | Soil microbial communities from Anza Borrego desert, Southern California, United States - S3+v_5-13C | ecosystem: Environmental > Terrestrial > Soil > Desert | place: USA: California...
CCGGAGCTCGAGCCCGCGCTCCTCGATCGACGCGCGCCGATCCTCCACCGCGCTGCGGACGAGCGCCGCGAGGTCGAGATCGGTCCGGTGGAGCTCGATCCGCCCGCTGGAGATCCGCGTGACGTCGAGCAGCTCGTCGACGAGCTTCGCGAGGTGGTCCACCTGGCGGGCGAGGATCTCCTTCGCGCGGCGGGACTGCTCGCTCGCCGCGTCGCTGCGCCCGAGGATGTAGACCGAGTTCCGGATGGGCGCGAGCGGGTTCCGCAGCTCGTGGGAGAGCACCGCCAGGAACCGGCTCTTGTTCCGGTCGACCTCCTCGAGGCGCGCGTGGGCGTCGGAGAGCGCCCGCTCGGCGCGGTGGCGCTCGGAGTCGTCCGAGAACAGGAGCGCGAGGCGGTTCGGCTCCGGGGCGAAGGCGGTCACCGCGAGGTGCCGGTGGCCGTCGCGAGAGGTGATCGCGAACCGCGCCGGCGCGCCCGTCTCCACGACCGCCCTGCAGCGCTCGACGACGTCGCTCGCCGAGGGCGGGACGAGGTCCCGGAGCCGCTGCCCCAGCGCCGGGGCGCGGGTGAGCCCGAGCAGGTGCTCGGCCGCGGGGTTCATGTCCACGAGCCGGTACGTGCGATCGGCTTCGACGGGGCCCGCCTCGCCGAGCAGGAACCCCTCGCTCATGTTCTCGAACAGGATCCGGTACCGCTCCTCGGTCTGGCGGAGGAGCGCCCCGAGCGGCAGCGCCCACGACTGGTTCTCCCGGACCGAGGAGATCGCCGCCGCGAGCAGGGCCAGGGCGCCGAGGTACTGGGTGCCGCGCCCGAGCCAGCCGACCACGCTGCTGAACGTGCCCTGGATGAGCACGCCGTAGAGGCCGAGCGCGAGGAGCCCCATCCCGAGCGCGTACCAGTGGCGGAACGGGGAGCGGCTGCTCCCGCGCGAGAGCCCCGCCGCCGCGACGCCGAACCCGGCGATCGCCGACCCGAGCACCACCTGGCGGATCGGCGTTCCGCCCCGCCCGTTCACGAAGAACGTCGGGAGCGCGCCTTCCCAGGCGAGCACGGAGATGACCGCGACGAGGAACAGCGCCACGACCGCCGTCCAGACCACCGCGCGGCGGCGGCGCGCCACCACGCGCGCCGCCCAGCGGAGCGAGGTGGCGACGAGGGCGTGGGCGGCGGCCGTGAAGAGGACGCCGAGGTTGTAGATCGTGATCGCGAGGTTCGGGTCGCCGCCGCCGATCGTGCCGGAGGCGACGACGCTGAGGGCCAGGATCGCGGTCCCGCCGGCGAGGAGCAGGAGCCCGAGCTCGCCGCGCTCGAGGAAGCTGCGGGTGACGAGCACGGAGACGAGGATCGAGACCCAGACCAGGAAGAGCAGGTTGAGCCCGAGGACCAGCGCCGAAGAGCCGTAGGTGCCCGGGACGCGCGCCGCGTTCACCGCGTGCAGCGCGACGAACAGCGCCGGGATCGCTCCCCACGACCACTGGCGGAGCTTCCGGCTCAGGCGGGCCCGGCGGGCCTGGGGCCCGAGCGCGAGCAGGAGCTCTCCGGTGTCGGCGTAGGCGGGCGGACGAGGCTCGAACGCGTGCTGCACGGTCATGCCGCCCTCCCACCGAGGAGCGGCGATCCTAGCAGAACGTGTGGCCAGCCGACGTGGTGGCCGCAAGCAGGGCGGGTGCGCCGGGACCGCACGGGCGGTTCAGAGCCCGCTCGCGCTCCGGAGGGTCTCCCAGGAGTAGATCCCGGTGGAGTGGCCGTCGGACCAGTGGAACTGGACGGCGTAGGAGCCGACGGGCGTCACGCGCAGCGGGTGGATGTCGGCGGGGATCGTGGCGGGGTCGAGGAGCTTCCGGCCCGTGCCCTCCTCGACGCAGCCGGCGCACGGGCAGCAGTCGCGCATCCGGACGGCGGGCACCGTCACCTCGGGCCCGCCGGGCCAGCGGATCCGGACGGCGCCGTCGGCGAGGACGTCGATGGCCTCGGGCGGCTCCGGGGCAGCCTTCTTGAACTGGATTCGGTCGAGGAGTCCCATGCCGTTCTCCTAGCGCAGGCGTCGCGCGTGTGCCCGCCGGCGGCGCTCGCGTGCGCGCGGCGCGCGCCAAGGTGGCGCGCCGGGGATCCGCGGTCAAGCGCGCCGTGCGAGCGCGACGAGCAGCTCCGACCGGTCCTCGTGCGGCGTGACGCACGGGCGCGCCTCCGCCACGAGGAGGTCGCTCGCCGCGAGGTCCCGCGCGAGCCGGAGGATCGCGGAGGAGCGGGTGCCGTAGACGGGATCGCCGTGGATGCACGTGGCGTCGCCGCGGTCGAGGACCCGGAGCAGCTCGTCCACGCCGCCGCCCGGCGCGGCGTCGCCGTGGTGGACGAGCAGCTCCCGGAGGCGCGGCAGGGACGGCTCGGCGGGCCAGCGGGCCCGGAGCCGCTCCGCGCGCGGGCCGCGGCCCTCCCGGTCGCGCTCGGTGACGACGTGCAGCCCCGGGTCGAGCGGCGTCATCCCCTGCTCCTCGCCGTCGTACCACCAGAGGAACGCGGCGGCGGCGTCCGCGACGAGGAGGTGGAACGGGTTCCACGCCGCGGCGTCGAGGGCGGCCAGCGACCGGGCTGCGTCCGCCGCGCTCCCGGCGGCGAGCGCGAGCGGGACGAGGTCGCCGCGGGACCGGCGCGTCCGGTCCGGCTTCCACCCGAGCCGGACGAAGTGGTTCGTGACCCCGGCGAACAGGCCGCGGGCCGAGACGCCCACCCACGTCCCGCCGGCCTGGACATCGAGCGGGGCGGCGCAGACAGGCCAGGGGATGCGCCCCAGCCCCGCGGCCGCTGGCCCGCGGACCGCCCAGCCCTCCGACGGCCGATCGAGCTGCTCGTCCCGGTTCGCGGCGACGACGATCGGCCAGCGCCGGTCGAGCTGGTAGCCGAGGACGAGCGTGCACATGCGTGGAGTTCTAACCCGCGAACGAGCCCGCGCCCGAGCCCGAGCCCGGAGGTTCCGGGTCGAGACTCGGGCGCGTGTCCGGCCAGCGCTGGTGCGTGGCGCGCTACTTCACCTTCCGCGCCGCCCGCACGCGCTCGAGCAGCAGCTCGCGCTGGAGCGCGAGCGGCCGCGGGAGCGTCGGGCCGAGCTTCTCGAACCACTCGGCCTGGGAGGCCAGCTCCTCCTCCCACTCGCCGAGGTCGATGCGCGTCGCGGCGGCGATCGCCTCCGCGGAGGCGTCGATGCCGCCGAGCTCGAGGTCGCCCTCGTTCGGCGTGTAGCCGAGCAGGGTCTCGCGGGCGCCGACCTTGCCGTCGCACCGGTCGAGGACCCACTTCAGCACGCGCATGTTGTCGCCGAAGCCGGGCCAGAGGAACTTGCCCTCGGCGCTCTTCCGGAACCAGTTGACCATGAAGAGCTTGGGCGGGTTCGGGATGCGCTGCTGCATGTCGAGCCAGTGGCCCAGGTACGAGCCGGCGTCGTAGCCGCAGAAGGGGAGCATGGCCATCGGGTCACGCCGCACGCCCTCCTTCAGGCCGACCGCCGCCGCCGTGGTCTCCGAGCCCATCGTCGCGCCCAGGTACACGCCGTGCGTCCAGTTGAACGCCTCGAGCACGAGCGGGACGGTCGTGGACCGGCGGCCGCCGAAGAGGATGGCGGAGATCGGGACTCCCTTCGGATCGTCGACCGCGGCGGAGAGGGCGGGGTTGTTGCGGGCCGGGGCGGTGAAGCGGCTGTTGGGGTGGGCGATCTTCTCGGTCGAGCCCTTCTTCCAGGGCGCGTTCTTCCAGTCGAAGCACTCCGCCGGCGCCTCGCTGTCCATCCCCTCCCACCAGATGTCGCCGGCGGCGGTCCGGCCGACGTTGGTGAAGAAGGAGTCCTTCTTCACCGTGTCCATCGCGTTGGGGTTGGTCTTGCGGTTCGTCCCCGGCGCCACGCCGAAGTACCCGTTCTCCGGGTTCACCGCCCAGAGCCGGCCGTCGTCGCCCACGCGCATCCAGGCGATGTCGTCGCCGACGGTGCGGATCTTCCAGCCGGGGAAGGCGGCGGGCGGGATCATCATCGCGAAGTTGGTCTTGCCGCAGGCCGACGGGAACGCGGCCGCGACGTACCGCTTCTCGCCCTTCGGCGACTCGGCCTCGAGGATGAGCATGTGCTCGGCGAGCCAGCCCTCGTTCCTCGCCAGGTAGCTGGCGATGCGGAGCGCGAGGCACTTCTTGCCGAGGAGCGCGTTGCCGCCGTAGCCGGAGCCGACAGACCAGATCGCGTTCTCCTGCGGGAAGTGGCAGATGTAGCGGCGATCGGGGCTGCAGTCGCGGACCGAGTGCAGGCCGCGGTTGAACTCGGCGGACTGGCCGAGGCGGTCGAGCGCGACCCTGCCCATGCGCGCCATGATCCCCATCGACAGCACGACGTAGATGGAGTCGGTGAGCTCGACGCCGACCTTGGCGAAGGGCGACGTGGCCGGGCCCATCACGTAGGGGATGACGTACATCGTCCGCCCCTTCATGGCCCCGTCGTAGAGGCCGGTCATGAGCTTCTTGGCCTCGGTGGGCTCCATCCAGTTGTTGGTGGGGCCCGCCTCCTCCTTGGTCGGCGTGCAGATGAAGGTGAGGTGCTCGACCCGGGCGACGTCGTTCGGGTTGGAGTGGTGGTAGTAGCAGCCCGGCCACTTCACGGGGTCGAGCGGGAGGAAGGTGCCGGCCGCGACCGCCTCCTTCATGAGGCGATCGAACTCCGCCTTCGATCCGTCGCACCAGACGACGCGATCGGGCTTGAGCAGCTTGGCCGATTCCTCGACCCAGCCGATCAGGTGGGGGTTGTTGGTGGGGCGCTCGCTAGTCATCGTCACGTCCTTTGGCTCCGCGAGGAGGCCTCGTGTCGGGGGGGGGGTCCTGCACCTTCGGGAGACCGTCGAGGCTAGCACGGCTCGCGAGCCGTCAAGGGCCGCTTGGGTCGCAGCGGGGGGCGACGCGGTGTCGCGGGAACGGAGGCGCAGCGCCGACCCGAACCGCCGCACGGGAGGGCGGGCAGGCAAGCTGGCGCGGCGCGGCATGGGCATGATGAGGCCATGTTTCGCCACGGGCCCGAGCTGGTGGAAGGGGGAGTGCGGTTTCGAGTGTGGGCGCCTGCCCTGGATCGTCTCGGCGTCCGGGTCGCGGGAGCCGACCACCCGATGCGAAAGGGGGAGGACGGCGCGTTCGAGGTGGTCGTGCCCGGGGCGGGTCACGGGACCCGGTACGAGCTCGTGCTGCCCGACGGCGCGCGCCGCCCGGACCCGGCCTCGCGCCGCCAGCCGGACGGCGTTCACGGAGAGTCGCAGGTGTTCGACCCGGGCGTCCACGCCTGGAGGAACTTCGCCCCGGCCGTGCCGCTCGAGGCCCTGGTCTTCTACGAGCTGCACGTGGGGACCTTCACCGCCGAGGGGACCCTCGACGCGGCGGCCGAGCGCCTCTCGGATCTCGCCGACCTCGGGGTGACCTGCGTCGAGCTGATGCCGCTGCAGCCGTTCCCCGGCACGCGAAACTGGGGGTACGACGGCGTCCAGCCCTGGGCGGTGCACGAGGCGTACGGAGGGCCGGCCGCTCTCCAGCGGTTCGTCGATCGCGCCCACGCGTACGGCCTCGCGGTCTGCCTCGACGTCGTCTACAACCACCTCGGGCCGGAGGGGAACTACACCGCCGCGTTCGGCCCGTATTTCACGCATCGTCACCGGTCGCCGTGGGGCGACGGGCTCGACTTCGACGGTGCGGGGGCCGCGCCGGTCCGTGGCTTCATGATCGGCGCCGCGCTCCAGTGGGTCCGCGACTTCCGGGTGGACGCGCTCCGCCTCGACGCGACCCACGCCATTACCGACGACAGCGGCGAGCACCTCGTCGCCGAGCTCACGCGCGTGGTGACGGCGGAGGCGGCGCGCGCCGGGCGGCGCGTCCACGTGATCGCCGAGGACGAGCGGAACGACCGCAGCGTCGTCGAGCCGCCGCCGGCCGGCTGGGGCTGCTCCGCCCTCTGGGCCGACGACCTCCACCACGCCCTCCACGCCGTCGTGACGGGCGAGCGCGCGCGGTTCCTCGCGGACTTCGGCCGCCTGGACGACGTCACCCGCGCCCTGGCGGAGGGGTTCGTCTACCAGGGCGAGGTCTCGCCCTACCACCGCAAGCCCCGGGGCACGCCGTCGGCGGGGCTCGCCCCGTCCCGCTTCGTCGTCTGCGACCAGAACCACGACCAGGTCGGGAACCGGCCGCTGGGCGAGCGCCTCTCGACCCTCGTGCCGTGGGACGCGCTCGCGCCCATCTCCTCGCTCGTCCTCCTCGGCTCGGGGCTCCCGCTGCTCTTCATGGGCGAGGAGTACGGCGAGCAAAACCCGTTCCTCTACTTCACGAGCCACGGCGACCCGGCGCTCGCGAAGGCCGTCTCCGAGGGGCGGAAGGGCGAGTTCATCGGCGACGTGGGCGACCGCGTCCCGGACCCGCAGGACGAGGAGACGTTCCGTCGCTCGCGCCTGACGCACCGGCGCGACGGCCGGCACGGCGCCCTGCGCGACCACTACAAGCGGATGCTCGGGCTGCGGAGGCGCTACCTGTCCGAGATCGCGGCGGGCTGGCCCACCGTCGAGCGCCGCGAGACGGCCTTCACCCTGCGGCGACCCGGCCTGACGCTCGAGGTGAACCTCGGGCGCCGCGAATGCGCCGGGCTCCCCGGCTACGGGGTCCGGGTCCGGACGGCGGGGAGCGCGAGCGGAGGGGCAGGCGGATGAGCTGCCTCGAGGCCGCCCCGCCTAGAACTCCGCCCGCAGGGTGAGCCGCCCGCCGAGGTACCGATCGCTCGCCCCGCCCGCCGTGCCGACGCCCGCCGCGGCGTCGTCGAGCCCGGAGTACGACGTCGCGTCGTAGACGAGGACCGCCCGGATCGTGAGCGGAGGGACGAGGGAGAACTCGGCGCCGCCCTCGAACTGGAGGGCCCGGGCGGACCCGCTCCCGAAGAACCCGTCGCCCACGAGGTCCCCCTTGCTCGTCCACGTCGTGTACCCGGCGCCCGCGAGCAGCGTGAACGCGCCGACGGGCGCCTCCAGATCGAGCCGGGCCTCGACGCCCGCGAGGTCCGCGTCGGGAAGGCCCTCGATGGTGACGCCGTCCTTGGGCGCCGTGGTGAGCTGCAGCTTCCTGTACCCGAGCGCGGGGACGAGGGTGAACCCCGAGTCCCGGATCGGCTGGACGCGCCAGACGACCGCGGCCCGCAGCGCCGTGAGCGTCGCCTCGTGCTCGCCCTCGGTGAAGCCGGCGGGCGGCTTCACCTTCAGTCCGACCGAGCGCGCGTAGTCGGCGCGGACCCCGATGCCGGCGACGAGCCGGTCGGCGCCGGCGAGGGCGCCGGGGTAGAGCTCGAGGCGCGCCGTGGGCGCGAAGATCGCGCTCGCGTCGAAGGTCCGGAGCGTGCCGCCGCTCGCGCCGGAGTAGGAGAGCTTGCGGCCGGTCACCCAGAGGCCCGCCTCGGCCGCGAACCGGAGCGGAGCGCCCCCGAGGAGCGTCCTGCGCCGCGGCCGCTCGCGCTCGGGCGGCTCCGCGCGCTCCGGCCGGGCGGCTGGCTCGGACGGCCGCGCGGCGGGCGGGGCCTTCGCGGCGGGCGGCGGCGAGGGCGGCGGCTTGGGCGCCGGGGGCGGCGCCTTCGCGGCGGGCGGCGGCCGCGCGGGCGCCGGCCGCTGGGGCGGGGCGGCGGGCGCGGGCGTGGACGGCCGGCGGACCGACTCGCCCTGGAGGACCTCGTCCAGCTCGATCGCGAACTGCTCGAGCGCGCGGGCGCCGAGCCGCCCGTCGGGGCCGAGCCTCAGCTTCCACGTCCGCGCCGGCCGGGCGGCGGTCGTGCTCGGGGTCGTGAGGGTGAGGAACAGACGCTTCTGCCCCCGCTCGCCGGTGACCGCGCCGCCGAGGTACCCGGTCACGCCGCCGACGGCGAGCTTCGCCGGGTCGGGGCGGTCGTCGGTCGTGTAGCGGCTGGCGGCGACGCACTCGTAGGGCCCGCAGATCTGCAGGAGGATCTGCCGGCGCACCTGGCTCGCGTCGCCGCGGATCGTGCCGATCGCCAGCCTCGAGCTCGCCTGCGCGCCGGCGAGCCCCGGAGCCGCCGCCACCAGCAACGCAACCACACGCCTCGTCCACGAACGCATGCGAGCTCCCACGGAGATCCGGTACGTTCGCAATGAAAGAACGGCAGGGCGCGTCGGAGCAAGCCCCAAAGGCAGCCCCGGCGCCGGACCCCCCGCCTGACCGCCGGGGCCGATATCTCGCGCGCACCCGCGGTGACGCCGCCGCGCGCCCTCGCGCGGCGGCCCGCCGGCTACTTCTTCTCGAGCTTGGCCCGGAGCAGGTCGCCGAGCGTGCCGAACCCCTTGCCCGCGGCCTTCGGCGCCGCGCGGGCCAGGTACTCCTGCGCCTCGGCGCGCTCCACCGCGTGCTCCGCCTCGCTCTTCGAGAGCCGGATCCGGCCCTGCTCGTCGATCGCCGTGACGAGCGCCTGGAAGACGTCGCCCATCTTGAACGCCTTGCGCAGGTCGGCGCCCCGCGGGGTGCCGGTCTCGCTCGCCGGCACGAGGCCGCGCCCGCCCGCGAACCGGACGAAGACGCCGAACGGCTCGATCTTGTCGACGCTCGCCTCGACCACGTCGCCGACCTTCGGCGGCGGGGGAGGGGCGGGGCGGGCGGGGCGCTCCGCCGTTCCGCCCACCCTGAGCCTGTCGAAGGGCTCGGGCGCGGCGGCCGGCTCGGGACGAGGGGTGAGGGCTCGCACCGAGAGCCCGATCCGCTCGCCCTTCTTCGGATCCTCGTCGATCCGCACGACCTGCACCTGCACCGTGTCGCCGGCCTTGAGCAGGTCCTGGGGCTTCGACACGCGATCCCAGGAGAGCTCGGAGACGTGCACGAGCCCCTCGACGCCGCCGATGTCCACGAACGCGCCGTAGTCCTGGACGCTCGTCACCAGCCCCTCGAACACCGCGCCCTGCGCGAGCCGCTCGCGGGTGGCCCGCGCCTTCGCCGCCCGCTCCTCCTCGAGGAGGGCGCGCCGCGAGAGCACGACGTCGCGCGCGTCGGCGCGCTGGACCTTGAACTGGAGCTTCTGGCCGACGAACGAGGCCGGGTCGCCGACGAACCGGACGTCGATCTGCGAGACGGGGCAGAACGCGCGCGCGCCGTGCACCTCGACCTCGAGGCCACCCTTGTTGACCCCGGTGACCACGCCGTCCACGGCGAGCCCGGTCCGCGCCGCCTCGACGAGCGCCTCGCGGCCGTGGTCGCGCTTCTGGGCGCGGCCCCTGGAGACGACGACGCCGCGGTCGCTGGCCTGGACGACGACGGCGTCGATGATGTCGCCCTCGCGCGCCTGGACCTGGCCCTCGGCGTCTGCGAGCTCGACCGTCTCGATCATCGCCTCGGCGACACCCGAGCCGAGCTCGAGGAAGGTCACCTCGGGGCCGACCTGGATGATCTTGCCGGCGACCTTCTCGCCGACCTGGAACCGCCGGCGCGGGAGGCTCGCCTGCGCCCCCGCGAGCATGTCCGCGAACGAGCCCTCGTCGGGCGCGGCGATCTCCGGCGCGGGCGGCGGCTCGCCGGCGGGCAGCGCCGGGCCGGCGGCGGCGGACGGGCGCGCGGTGCGCTCGCGATCCCCGCCGTGATCCCGCTCGCGGCGGGGAGGGCGATCCCGTGTCGGGCCCCCGCGGCCGCCGCGGTCAGCGCGGTCGGGGCGGCTCCGCCCCTCGCCGCGGGGAGGGCGGGGACCACCGGACGGCGCAGGCGGGCGGGGAGCGCCGTGCCCCTCGGCGACGCGCTGCCACAGCGGCCGCCGGTCCTCGGGCGCGGGCGGCGCGGTGCGGGGCTGCGCCGGGGCCGCGTCCGGCGCAGGGGGCTCGCCGGCTCCCGCGCTCGCTTCCGGCTGCGGGGTCAGCTGGCCCTTGCGGATCACGACCGGGCCGGGTCTCTCGGGCTTCTTCTCGTCCGCCATGCGGGCCGTCTTATAGCAGAGCGCGGCGGCGTCGCGTAAAAGGGGCGCATGCCCGAACGGCGCATCGTGGTCTTCCTGTCCCACGGCGACGAGACCGCGCTCCGGCTCGCCGGATCGTGCGCGCTCGCGGCGGCTGCGATCGGGGCCCGCGTGGACGTCTTCCTGTTCGGCGCCGCGGTCCCGGCGGTGGTGGCGGCGCACGGCGAGCCGGCGGACGAGCCGGGCGGGCTGCTCCACCAGGCGCGCGCGGCGGGGTGTCGCCTCGTCGCGTGCAGCGCGAGCGTCGTCGACGAGAAGGTCGCGCTCGAAGCGGTCGAGCGGGCGCTCGACGCGGTGGCCGGCTGGCCGACCGTGCTCGCGTGGACCGAGGGCGTCGTGGAGCGGTTCTCGTTCTGAAGCGCCCGCTCCCGCGCCGCGCCCCAGGAGCGGGCCGGGGCGCGGGCTCGGCCTCGGGAGCGCTCACGGGATTGCTGGAACACTCGCCCGTCCCCGTGGGTTCGTACGGCGTAGCACTCGACCCCCCGGAGCCCCGATGGTCACCTCTCCCTGGATCCGCCGCCCTACACGCGCGAAGGCCGCAAGCCGCGCCGCGGTCGCCGCTTCGTCCTCACGATCGCCAGCCTCCTGCTGGTCAGCGCCGGCTTCGTCGCCGGACGCTGGACCGCGCCCGGCGGGCGGATGCCCATCACCGTCTCCCGGGGCGGCGCGGCGCCGGCGCCCTCCTCCGCCCCCGCCGCCGCGCCGGACGCCGCACAGCAGGCGCTCGCGCCGGGGCAGGCCGCACCTGCGGCCGCGGCCCCCGCGCCGGGGCCTGCCGGCGCCGGCCAGCCCGCGCCCGCCGCGCTCGCGCCGGCCGCGCCCGCGCCTGCGCCGCCCGCCGCGGCGCTTCCGCCCGGCCCGCGGCGCATCGTGGTCACGCTCGCCGGTCCCCTGGAGAACGCCATCGCCGCGGCGGTGCCCCCGTCGGATCGCGGCATCGCCGACCAGCTCACGCAGGTCGTGAACCGGCTCCTGGTCTGGGACCTGCGCGTCTCGCGCGACGGCCGGCGCGGCGACACGCTCCAGATCGTCTACTCGCCGCCGGGCACGCTCGGCATCTCGGAGCTCGGCGCGAACGAGCCGCTGGTCGAGGCGGTGCGCTACGACTCGCAGAAGCTCTCCGCGATCATCGCCGCGTACCGGTGGCAGCCGCCCGGCGCCCGCTGGGCGCGCTACTTCCGGGCCGACGGGACCGAGGTCGAGGAGCGGCTCACGGACACGCCGATCGCCGAGTACGAGCAGGTCACCTCCCTGCTCCGGGACGGGCGGCGCCACAAGGGCGTCGACTTCCGGGTCCCGGTCGGCACCCCGGTGTTCGCCACGTTCGACGGCGTCATCGAGCGGCGCAACTGGAACTTCGCCGGCAACGGCAACTGCCTCGACGTCCGCGATCCCGCGACCGGCCGCCACGCGATCTACCTGCACCTCGACGTGCTCCCGAAGGACATGGTCCCCGGCCGCCGCGTGAAGAAGGGCGAGCAGATCGCGAGCTCCGGGAACAGCGGCCGGTCCTTCGGCCCGCACCTCCACTACCAGCTCGAGAGCGCGAGCGGCCAGGTCCTCGATCCGTTCGAGATCCACCCGGTCGAGCGCGTGAAGCTCGACGCCGCCCAGCGCGCCGCGTTCGAGCTCGAGCGCGCACGGCTCGACGGGGCCCTCACCGGCCACGCCGTCGCGCGGGCCGGCGCGCCTCCGCCGCCTCCGCCGCCCCCGCCGCCGGCCGCGCAGTAGGGCGAGGTGCGTCCCCGGCTTCGGGCTTCCGGCTCGAAGCCGCCGGATGGCCCGAGGCCTGGGGCCCGACGCCTGCGGCGCGTCCTCGTGCCTGGAGCCTGCATGCACGCGTGATGGGTGCTGCGCGCGGGTCCGCCGCGCCCCGCCCGCCGCCACCCGCTGCAGGAGCTGCCGGCCGGGGTGTAGGATCGGGGCGTGATGGAGTCTGCTTCCATCCGTCCGTCCCAGGCCTCCCGGCCCGTCCGCGAGCGCGACCCCGGCGCCGCCGGGCCGCCGCGCGCGCCCGAGGCGGACGGCGCCGCGCCGCGGGATCGGGTGACGATCTCGGACGAGGCGCGCGCGCAGGGCGATCGGCCCGAGGGCAAGGACGCACGCGGCGGCGCGGGTCCGCCGAAGCTCACGCCCGAGCAGCAGCGCGAGGTCGCCTGGCTCCAGGCCCGGGACCGCCACGTCCGCCAGCACGAGGCCGCGCACCAGGCGGCCGGCGGCGCGCTCACCGGCGGCGCGAGCTACACGTACCAGACCGGCCCCGACGGCCGGAGCTACGCGGTCGGCGGCGAGGTGCCCATCTCGATCCGGACCGGGCGGACCCCCGAGGAGACGATCGCCAACGCGCGCCAGGCCCGCCGCGCCGCGCTCGCGCCGTCGGACCCGTCGGCGGCCGACCTCGCGGTCGCCGCGGAGGCGACGCGGATCGAGCTGACCGCGCTCCAGCGCAAGGCGCAGCTCGCGGCCAGGGCGTACGGGCGCGGACCGACGGACGAGCCGTCGGGTGAAGAGGATCAGACCTTCCGCCCGCCCTCCGCCGCCCACTTCTCGAGCATGTCGGTGGTGACCGACTTGGGCCGCTCGATCGCGTAGCCGAGCGCGCGATCCCACACGATGTTCGCGAGCACGCCGAGGGCGCGGCCGACGCCGAAGAGCACCGTGTAGAAGTCCTCCTCGGTCACCCCGTAGTGCACCTGGATGACGCCGGAGTGCGCGTCGACGTTGGGCCAGGGGTTCTTGGTCTTGCCGTGCTCGGTCAGGACGCCCGGCGCCACCTCGTAGAGCATGTTCACGAGCTGGAACAGCGGATCGTCCGGCATGTGCTTGCGGGCGAACTCGTTCTGCGCGGTGAACCGCGGGTCGGTCTTCCGCAGCACGGCGTGGCCGTACCCGGGCACCACCTGGCCCGCGTTGAGCGTCTCCCACAGGAACGCCTTGAGCCCCTCGGGCGTGGGCGGCTTCCCGCCGAGCTTCTTCATCGCCTGGCGGATCCAGGCGAGGACCTCCTGGTTGGCGAGCCCGTGGAGCGGCCCGGCGAGGCCGTCGAGGCCGGCGGAGAGCGAGTAGTACGCGTCCGAGAGCGCCGAGGCGACGAGGTGGGTGGCGTGGGCGGAGACGTTCCCCGACTCGTGATCGGAGTGGAGGATGAAGTACATCCGCATCACGTCGTCGTACGGCCGCGCGACGCCCATCATGTGGGCGAAGTTGCCGCCCCAGTCGAGCTTCGGATCGGCGGGGATGAGCTTCCCGCCCTTGTACTTGAGCCGGTAGATGAGGGCCGCCAGCGCGGGGAGGCGCGCGAGCAGGTTCATCGCGTCCTCGTACATCGGGTCCCAGTGGTCGGCCTTCTTGAGCGAGCCCTCGCCGTGGCGGCGCGCGAAGATCGACTCCTTCTGCATCACGAGCACGCCGGTGGAGAGCATCGCCATCGGGTGCGAGTCGGCGGGCATCGCGCGGAGCACCGCCTCGACGTACGGCGGCAGCGCGGCCCGGGCGCGCCAGTCGGCGGCGACCTCCTCGGCCTGGGCGGGCGTGGGGATGTCGCCGGTGAGGAGGAAGTAGAAGAAGCCCTCGACCCAGGGCTGCTCGCCGCCGGGGACCTTGGGGAGCGCCGCGAACGTCTCGGGGATGGTCTTCCCCCGGAACCGGATGCCCTCCTGCGGATCGAGGTAGGAGATGTCCGTGACGAGGCAGCGGATGTCGCGGGCGCCGCCGATGGCCTGGCCGATGGTGACCTTGTCGATCACCACCTCGGAGTGCTCCTTGTTGAGCTTCTGGATCCGGGGACGGAAGGCCTCGATCTTCTGGAGCAGCGTCTTCTTGAGGGTCGACTCAGGCATGTTCACTCCGTCCGATGATGGGGGTCGCGCCGCGGTACCCTGGTCGCACGGTTCATAGTGGGCAAGGGGGCCTCTCGCCTGGGACCCGGCGCGCTCGAGCCTCGACGAGGGTAGCGAGCCAGCACCGGAGCGTGTCCGGAAACCGAGGTTCCCGAAGGGCACAGGGCGGGTGCCGCCCCGCGCGGACGTCAGACGGCCCGCCGGGCCATCAGCGCCGGCCGGCCCAGAGCGCCGCGGCCACCTCGGCCGCGACCGTGCCCGGGCGCTGCTTCCCCGGAGCCCCGGCCGGAACCGTCGTCTCCGGAGCCTGGGACGCGGCGGACGCCGGGGACTCCCCCAGGACCGGGGACTCCCCGACCGCGACCTCCCCCTGCTCCGGCTTCACCGCCCCGTCGGCGCGCGAGGACGGCGCCGACCGGCAGGTCCGGCAGTAGGGTTGGTTGCGGATGGAGCCGTCGCCCATCTTGCGCAGGCCGAACTGCGAAAGGGGCCGGATCTTCTGACACTTGAGGCAGATGAGGGTGATGAACACCTCGTTGCCGTCCGCATCGAAGACCGCCGACTTGCGGCGCTTCGGCCGCGGTTCGGCCTTCTCCCGCGCCGGCGCCGCCCGCGCCACCGTGGGCTTCTTCTTCAGCTCTCCGCTGGCGATCGCCGGCGCCACCATGACCTTCACGGCCATCGTCGAGTCCTCCTCCGCGAGGAAGTGCGAGCCTGTCCGCTCCCGGGACCTGCGGGAGGAGGCTTCGGGGTCAGGCTAGTGGAGGGGTCTGACAACTCAGGCGGGACCCGGACGGGGCCCCGGGGCCAGGCCTCAAGCCACAGGCGCCCGCGGAACCCTCCCAAGGCGAGGCGTACGGCCAGCGCAAGCGACAACCGTGAGACCCGCGCCCGCTCGCCCTTCGACAGGCTCAGGGTGAGCGGAGCCAGGATGGACCTGCTAGGCGCGCGGGAAGACGTACCGCACGAGCTGCAGGAGCCCCACGAACGTCGCGATCGCCGCCGCGGTGACGGCCGCCTTGGACGTCGACCGGAACCAGACGATGAGCGCCGGCACGGCGAGGGCGATCCCGAACACGAGCCCCAGCGGCAGCTGCCCGATCGTGAGGGTCAGCACCCTGAGCTCGATGAGCGTCTGGAGCCCCGCCGCGAGCACGGCGATGGCCGCGATGCCCCGGCTCTGCGAGGCCGTGAACAGCACGATGGCGGCGATCAGCCCGGAGTAGACGAGCGCGCTGTGCGTGGACATGCCCGCGCTTGTACGCCGCCGCGGGGCGGGTTCGCAAGAAACGGGCGGGCCCGCGGCGGACCCGCCTGGTCATGACGAGCCGTGCTACCCCGCCCCGAGCAGCTTCCGCAGCACGAACGGCATGATCCCGCCGTGCTTGTAGTATTCGACCTCGATCGGCGTATCGATCCGGACCGTCACCGGGACCTCGTCGCGGCGGCCGTCCGCGCGGTGCACGACCAGGGTCGCCTGCTGCCGCGGCCGGGGCGCCTGGCCCGTGCCGACGAGGTCGAAGGTCTCCGTCCCGTCGAGCCCGAGCGTCTGCGCCGAGGTCCCCTCCGCGAACTGGCAGGGCAGGATCCCCATGCCGACGAGGTTGGACCGGTGGATCCGCTCGAACGAGCGGGCCACCACGAACCGGACGCCGAGGAGCGCGGGACCCTTCGCCGCCCAGTCGCGCGAGGAGCCGGTGCCGTACTCGTGACCCGCGAGCAGGCAGAGCGGGACCTGCTCCTTCGCGTAGGCGAGCGCGGCGTCGTGGATCGACATGCGCTGGCCGCCGGGCTGGTGCAGGGTCACGCCGCCCTCGGCGCCGGTCACCATGAGGTTGCGGACGCGGACGTTCGCGAACGTGCCGCGCACCATCACGTCGTGGTTGCCGCGCCGCGCGCCGTAGCTGTTGAAGTCCGCCACCGGGACGCCGAGCGCCTGGAGGTAGGCGCCGGCCGGGGAGGACGGCTTGATGGAGCCGGCCGGGCTGATGTGGTCCGTCGTGACCGAGTCGCCGAAGATGGCGAGCGGGCGCGCGCCGCGGACCTCGCCCGGCGCGGTGGGGGTGAGGGGGAACGGCTGGAAGTAGGGCGGCTCCTGGATGTACGTGGACTTCGGGTCCCACTCGTACAGGACCCCGCCGCGGACCGGCAGATCCGACCAGCCCGGCACGTCCACCGCGCCGCCGCCGCCGGTGAACGGACCGTAGTTCTCGCGGTAGAGCGCCGGGTCGCCCGCGTCGGCGCGGAGGGCGTCGATCTCCTCCGGCGTCGGCCAGAGGTCGCGCAGGTAGACCTTCTCGCCGCCGCGGCCGATGCCGATCGGGTCCTTCTCGAGGTCGAGGTCGACGCGGCCGGCGAGGGCGAACGCGACCACGAGCGGCGGGCTCATGAGGAAGTTGGCCTTGATGGACTGGTGCACCCGCGCCTCGAAGTTCCGGTTGCCCGAGAGGACCGACGCCGCGACCACGTCGTTCTTCGTGACGAGCTCCTCGACGCGGGCGTCGAGCGGACCGGAGTTGCCGATGCACGTGGTGCAGCCGTAGCCGACGGTGTGGAACCCGAGCGCGTCCAGGTCCTTCTGGAGGCCCGTCTTCTCGAGGTACCGCGAGACGACGCGCGACCCCGGCGCGAGCGACGTCTTGACGGTCGGCTTCACCTTCAGCCCGCGGGCCACCGCCTTGCGGGCGAGGAGGCCCGCGGCGAGCATGACGCTCGGGTTGGAGGTGTTGGTGCACGAGGTGATGGCCGCGATGAGCACGTCGCCGTGGCCGACCTCGACGTCCGCGTCCCGGATCCTCTCCGCCGTGCCGGGGAGCTCGTCCTGCGGCGTCGGCGTGGGCCGGTTGTTCATCATCTCGAACTCGGTGAGCGTGCTCGTGTTCTTCCGCCGCCCGTCCGGCACGGTCTCCGGCTCCTGCGAGCCGCCGCCCGCCGCCTGGGCGTGCGCGCCGCCGTCCAGGCGGTGCCGCGCCTGGATCGCCTCCGGCGCGAGCCCGTACCCGGTCGCGTCCTTGCGGGTGAGGAGGTCGCGGAAGACCTCGCCCAGCGTCGGGAGCTCGATCCGGTCCTGCGGCCGCTTCGGCCCGGCCACGGCCGGCTTGATGGTCGAGAGGTCGAGGGGGATGACCTCGGAGTAGTCCACCTCGCCCGGCCCCGGGATCCGGAGCAGCCCCTGGGCCTGGTAGTACGCGCGGAAGAGGTCGACGAGCTCCTTCGGCCGGCCGGTCTGCTCGAGGTAGCGGACCGACTGCACGTCGGGCGGGAAGAAGCCGACCGTCGCCCCGTACTCCGGGGCCATGTTGGAGAGGGTCGCGCGCTCGGGCACGGGCAGGGTCTCGGCGCCCGCGCCGAAGAACTCGACGAACTTCCCGACCACCTTGGCCTTGCGGAGGAGCTCGGTCACCCGGAGCACGAGGTCCGTCGCGGTGACGCCGGGCCGGAGCGCGCCGGTGAGGTGGACGCCGACCACGTCCGGGGTGAGGAAGTAGACCGGCTGCCCGAGCATCGCCGCCTCGGCCTCGATGCCGCCGACGCCCCAGGCGACGAGGCCGAGGCCGTTCACCATGGGCGTATGCGAGTCGGTGCCGACGAGGGTGTCGGGGTAGGCGAGGCCGTCCTCCTCCAGCACCCCGCGGGCGAGCAGCTCGAGGTTGACCTGGTGGCAGATGCCGACCTCGGGCGGGACGATCCGGAGCTTGCGGAAGGCCTGCGTGCCCCAGCGGAGGAACTCGTAGCGGGCCCGGTTCCGCTGCATCTCGAGGCGCGTGTTGATCGCGAGGGCGTCGGGCGTCGCGTGGGCGTCCACCTGGACCGAGTGGTCGATGACGAGGTCGACGGGGACGACCGGCTCGACGAGCGCCGGGTCGCGGCCGAGCCGTGCGACCGCCGAGCGCATCGCGCCGAGGTCGGCGAGGAGCGGGACGCCCGTGAAGTCCTGGAGGAGGACCCGGCCGACGACGAACGGGATCTCGCGGGTCCGCTCCCCGCGCGGCGCCCAGCTGGCGAGGGCGCGCACGTCGTCCTCGGTGACCCGCTGGCCGTCCACGTTCCGGGCGAGCGACTCGAGGACGATGCGGAGGGAGACGGGCAGCCGCGAGACCGGGCCGAAGCCGCGGCGCTCCAGCTCGGGGAGCGAGACCAGCCGGCCGGTGCGGCCGGGGGAGATCGAGAACGAGGTGACGACGCCGAGGGGATCGCTCATGGCCAGCTAGATACCCGCCGGCCGGCAGGAAGCAAGGGGCAGGTTGCGTCACCCGGGGGTGGGCGCCGCGCGCCGGGGCGGCCTGCTCCGCGCGGCGAGGGGCCGGGCCGGCGCGCCCGCCGGCCCGTTGCTCTTCGGCGGCCGTTCGGTCACCATCGGGGCGTCGCCGCCGTGCGAGAGGGCCCTCGTGAACGACACCCACGCCACCGAAGACGCGCAGGTCGGGACGTTCCGCGCGCGCCCGACCGTCTGGAGCGTGCTCCGCGCGCTCGTGCGCGTCCTCCGCCTCGCCTGGACCGCCCTCCTCGTGTTCCTGCGCCCGGTGCGGGCGCGGCGCGGCGACCGGGCGGCCCTCCTGCACGAGCGCGCGGCGGTGCTCGGGCGCGCTTCGCGGAGGGCGATGCGGATCCACGGGATCGAGATCGAGGTCTCGGGGCCGCTCCCCCGCGGCCCCGCGCTCGTCGTGACGAACCACCTCTCGTACCTCGACCCGCTCGTCCTCGCGACGCTCGTGGACGCGGTGCCGATCTCGAAGGCCGACGTCGCGTCCTGGCCGGTGTTCGGGCGCGCCGCGCGCCGGCTGGGCGTGCTCTTCGTCGCCCGCAGCGAGGCCCACTCGCGGCGCGAGGTGCTGCGCGCCGCCGAGCAGGTGCTCCGCGACGGCGCCATCGTCCTCAACTTCCCCGAGGGCACCACCACCGATGGTTCCGTGGTCCTCCCGTTCCGGAAGGGGCTCTTCGGGGTCGCCCAGGCGCTCGGCGTGCCCGTCGTTCCGGCCGCGATCGCCTACGAGCCCCGCGAGCTCGCCTGGTACGGCGACGACACCTTCGTGCCCCACTACCTCCGGCTCGCGACGATGCGCGGCGCGCGCGTGGTCGTGAAGCTCGGGGAGCCGCTGCCGCCCCGGGCGTACACCACGGCGGGCGACCTCGCCGACGCCGCCCGCGCGCGCATCATCTCGCTGCTCGGGGACGGCATCGCGGACCTGCGCAGGGCCGAGTGAGAGGCGGGGCCCCCGCCCCGCCGCTACCGACCCGTTTCCGAATCACGCTCGGTCGTCTAGCATTCCGCTCATGCCCACCCCCAACCCCTGGAGCGTCGTCCAGGCCAGCGACTACGAGCGCCACATGGGCTCCGGCCCGGGCGGCGTCGATCAGCTCGGCCCGCTCTCGGCCCTGTTCCAGGAGGTCGTCCTCGCGACGCAGCCGGACCGGATCCTCGTCGTCGGCTGCTCGACGGGGAACGGGCTCGAGCACGTCGATCCCTCGGTCACCCGCCGCGTCGTCGGCGTGGACGTGAACCTCCAGCACCTCGGGATCGCGCGGCAGCGGTTCCTCCACCTCGGGCCGCGGCTCGAGCTGTACCACGCCGACATCGCCGACTTCCGGGCGGCGGCGTCGCAGTCGTTCGACCTCGTGCACGCCGCGCTGGTCCTCGAGTACCTCCACCCCGAGGTGCTCGTGCGGCGCGTGTCGGAGTGGCTGGCGGAGCGAGGCGCCCTCTCGGTGGTCCTGGAGCTCCCGGGCGGCGAGGCCCCGGCGGTCCCGTCGCGGGCGCTGCAGCTCATCCTCAAGGCGATGCGCCTCGTGCCGCCGGAGGAGCTCGTGGAGCTGTGCCGCGGCTACGGCCTCGCGCTCCGGCGGCAGAAGGAGGTCCCCCTCCGGCACGGCCAGCGGTTCTGGCACGGCGTGTTCGGCAGGACGGCCTGAGTTAAGGAAGCGTCATGCGCTGCCCATACTGCATGTCGGAGTGTCCGCCCGGCGCGACCCGCTGCGCGTCGTGCACGAGCTGGATCGTCGAGCGCAAGCCCGTCCGCGAGTGGAACCGCGCGCGGACCGGGCGGATGATCGCCGGGGTCTGCCGCGGGCTCGCCAACCGCTTCGACCTTCCGATCGCGCTGGTCCGGGTCGTGTTCCTGCTCTCGATCCCGTTCGGCGGGTGGGGGATCCTCGCGTACCTCGCGCTCTGGATCGCGATGCCCGACGAGCCGCTCGCGCTGCCGGCGGGCGGGGAGCACGCAGGGACGCCGGGGACCGAGCTCCGGACGGCCACCCCGGTGACGACCGACGTGCGCCCTCCGACTGCGCCGGGCTAGGGTGATCCCTCGGCGCCGTACAGCGAGCGGAACGGCACGGCCCGGTAGAAGGGCACCGGCTTCCCGCCGCTCGTGAGCTCGGCGCGCCAGAGCACGGCGCCGTCCCGCGCCACCCGCTCCACGACGCCGAACATCGAGGCGCCGACCCATGTCGTGCCCTCGGCGTCGCGGACGGCGGAGCCGGTGAACTCGTTGAAGCGGTCCAGCCGGTGCTCCCAGACGCGACGCGCGGTCCGGGCCGCGAGGTCGAGCTCGTACTCGACGGCGCGCGAGGTGGGCGGGGTGTGCAGGGTGCCGTTGTCGAAGAGGAGCAGGCGCCCGTCCGGCAGGAACCGCGCGTCGTGCTGGCCGGAGAACCCCCGCAGCGGATCGTCCACGAACGTGAAGTCGCTCCGCTTGCCGCCGAGCCGCCAGTGGACCGCCCCGGAGTCCCGGTCGACGAGGAACAGCGCGTCCAGGTTCCGGAACGACACGAGGTAGTCGCCGTTCGCGTCGATGTGCAGCGAGTTCGGGTGGTCGTAGTCGGCCCCGACCGGCGCACCGGCCTGCGGCGGGTTCACGAACTCGTCGAGCGCCACGTGGTCGAACGCGTTCCAGGTGAACTCGGCGGTGCCGTCGGGGCGGAGCCGCTGGATCACGTGTCCGACGACGGCCCCGCTGCCGGGCAGACCCAGCGGGGCGAGATCGACGGTCCGGCTCTCGTAGCCGAACAGGTGGATCCGCTCCCGCGCCGTGCCGGCGTCGGTGATCAGCGCCTCGTGGTTGTCGGTGAAGAGGGGCGGCGTCGCCCGGATCGTGCGCAGGACCTCTCCCGAGGGGGCGAGCTCGACGTAGGCGCCGGGGACGAGGGTCCACCCCGGCGTCGCGCCGAGGAAGGCGAGGAAGCTCCCGCCCGCGACCTGCTTCGCCTCGCTCACCGGGTCTGCCCCCTCGAAGATCCGGTACCAGCGGAGCACGCCGCGTCCGTCGAACGCGGTCAGCACGCCCGGGGCGCTCCCCTGCATGTTGAGGAGGACGTACCCCTCGGGCGGCGCACCCTCGACGCGGAGCGCGAGCGCGGAGACGGGCGGGGGGAGCGGACCGGTCGCGAACGCCACCGGCTCCGACCGCTCCACGCCGCGCGGACCCTCGACCTCGACCACCGCCTCGTAGCGCGCCGAGGGCCGCAGCCCCAGGACGTGGAGCACGCCTTCTCCCGTGGAGCCGACGGGCACGCGCGGGGTGCTGCGCAGCTCGCCGTCCTCGAGCCACTCCGCGCGCGCCGTGGTCGCGCCCGGCGCGTGGACCCGGAGCCGCATGGCCAGGACGTTGTGCGGGTTCGTCTCCGCCGAGACGGCGACCGAGGACACGCGGGTGCCGCCGGAACCTGCGCAGGCGAGGAGGCAGGCGGTGGCGAGGGTGGAGGCGCGCATGCACCGAAGATGCGGTCCGTACCGCGCGCCTGCGACGTCGGGGGGCATCGGGCCAGGCGAGCGGTCGCGCGGCGGCGCAGCGCGTTGAGCCGTTCCCCCCGCGGGTGTATGGTCCGCCTCGCGCCGCGGGCCTCGCTCGCGGCGCCTTCGATCGTGGCAGAGCTCAGCGTCCAAGAAGTCGCCCGCCTGCTGGGCGTGGCGGAGAAGGCCGTCTGGCGATGGGTGCGCGCGGGCGAGATCCCGCACACGCGGCTCCGCGAGGCGGTCCTCTTCAACCGCGTCGAGCTGCAGGAGTGGGCCCTCGCGAACGGGCTCCCCCTGCCGCCGGAGGCGGCGGGCAGCGGGCCGGCCGAGAGCCTGGCCGATGCGCTCGCCCGCGGCGGCGTCGCGCGCGACGTCCCCGGCGCCACGCGCGAGGAGGTCCTCGCGGCGGTGGCCGAGCTCCCCGGCGTCCCCGGGGGCGTGGATCGGGCGCTCCTCCGCGCGCTGCTCCTGTCGCGCGAGCGGCTCGGCTCGACCGGGCTCGGCGAGGGCGTGGCCTTCCCGCACCCGCGGGACCCGCTGGTGCTGGGCGTGTCCGCGCCCACCGTGCTCCTCGCGTTCCCGGCGCGGCCGGTCGACTTCGGCGCGCTCGACGGCAAGCCGGTGACCGCGCTCTTCACGCTGCTCACGCCGACGATCCAGGCGCACCTGGCCACGCTCTCGCGCCTCGCCTACGTGCTGCACGACGCGGAGCTCCGGCGGCTCCTGGCCGCGCGCGCGCCCGACGCCGACCTGCTGGCGCGGGTCCGCGCCGCCGAGGAGGCCCTCGCGGCCGAGCGCGCGAACCGCCCCGATCCCGAGGAGGAGCCGTGATCGTCTGCCTGGCGGCGGTGGGGCTCGCGCTCGCGAGCGCGCTCGCGGCGGCCGCGCTGTCGCGCTTCGAGCGGCTCGCCTTCCGCGCCGGCACCCTCGGCGTCCTCGCCGCGTGCGCGATCGCGTTCGCCGGCGCGCTCCTCGCGCTCCTCGGGGGCGAGGCCCGCACCGAGCCGCTCCCGTGGGAGCTCCCGTTCGGCGCGGTCGTGGTGGGCATCGACCCGCTCTCCGCGTTCTTCGTCCTCTGCGCGAGCGCCGTATCCTTCCTCGCGGCCCTCCACGGGCTCCGGTCGTGCGATCCCGCCCGCGGCGGCGGGCTCCGCCGCGCGGCGCGCTTCGCGGCGCTCTCCGCGCTCACGGTCGCGGCGCTCCTCGCGGTGCCGCTCGCGCGCGACGGGATCCTCTTCCTGGTCGCGTGGGAGGGGATGACGATCGCCTCCTGGCTCCTCGTCGGCCACGACGAGGAGCGCCCCGCCGCGCGCCGCGCGGCGATGACGTACCTCATCGCCTCGCACGCCGGCGCCGCGGCGCTCTACGTGCTCTTCGCGCTCCTCGCCCGGCACGCCGGTGGCTACGGGTTCGAGGCCATCGGCGGGTGGGCGGCGCGCGCGGGGCCGGGCGCGGCCGGGGTCGCCGGCACCGCGTTCGCGCTCGCGGTGGCGGGGTTCGGGACCAAGGCGGCCTTCTTCCCGCTGCACCTCTGGGCCCCCGACGCGTACCCCGCCGCCCCGGCGCCCGCGGCGGCGATCCTCTCGGGCGCGCTCTCGAAGATGGGGATCTACGGCATCGCGCGGGTGCTCCTCCTCCTCGTGCCGGCCGGCGCCGCGCCCGCCCCGTGGTGGGGCGTGCTCCTCCTGCTCGTCGGGGCCGCGACCGCGGTGGCCGGCGCGCTCAACGCCCTCGCCCGCCGTGACCTGCCCCGGCTCGTCGCGTACTCCTCGGTCGAGAACCTGGGGATCGTCGCGCTCGGCCTCGGCCTCGGGCTCCTCGGCCGCGCCGCGGGCTTGCCCCTCGTCGCGTACCTGGGGTTCGCGGGCGCGCTCCTGCACGTGCTCAATCACGGGCTCATGAAGTCGCTCCTCTTCCTGCTCGCCGGCGACGTGACCGCCGCGGCCGGGACGCGCACGCTCGATCGGATGGGCGGCCTCGCGCGCCGCCTGCCCGGCACCGCGGCCGCGTTCCTCGTGGGCGCGGTGGCGATCTCCGGCCTCCCGCCGGGGAACGGGTTCGTCTCCGAGTGGATGATCGTGACGGCCGGCCTCCGCGGGGCCGGCGCCCTGCCGCCGGGCCTCGCCGCCGCCGCCGTCCTCGCGGTGGTCGCGCTCGCGCTCGCCGGCGGGCTGGCCGGGGCCGCGTTCGTGAAGGCGTACGGGACCGCGTTCCTCGGCCAGCCGAGAGCGGAACCCGGGGCGGCCGCGCGCGACCCCGGCGGCGCCGCGCGGGCGGCGGTGTGGCTGGCCGCCGGGCTCTGCGTCCTGCTCGGCGTCGCGCCGGCCCTGGCGGTGGTGCTGCCCGGCCGTGCGGCGGCGGCGCTCGCCGGCGCCGGGCCGGAGATCGCGGCCCAGGCGACCGGGTTCGGCCGCGTGACGCTGCTGGCGGCGATCCTGCTCGCGCTGGCGGCGACGCTGTTCTGGCTGCGCGCGCGGCTGCTCCGCGGCCGGGACGTGCGCCGCGGGCCGGTCTGGGGGTGCGGGTACGAGGCGCTCTCGCCGCGGGTGCAGTACACCGCGACCGGCTTCCCCGAGCCGCTCACCGGCCCGCTCGGCGCCGCGGTCCCGCGCAGCGTCGACCGCGCGGGGCCGGACGGGTACTTCCCCGGGGCGGCGCACTACCACGACCGGATGGCCGACGCCGCCGGCGAGCGGGTGGTCGTCCCGCTCGTCCGCCGGTTCGTCGCCGCGCTGGGGCGGGTCCGGGTCTTCCAGGCCGGCCGGCTCCAGCTCTACCTCCTGTACGTGCTCGCCACGCTGGTGCTCCTCCTCGCGTGGGAGCTGGTGATCTCTCCGTGAACGCGCTCCGCCCGCTCGACGCCCTCCTGCACGCCGCGCTCCTGCTGGTGCTCCCGCCGCTCCTGCCCGGCGTCGTGGCGCGCGTGAAGGCGATCGTCGCCGGGCGGCGCGGACCGCCGCTCCTCCAGCCGTACCGCGACCTCGCCCGCCTCGTGCGCAAGGGGGCCGTCTACGGCGAGGGCACGAGCTGGGTCTTCCGCGCGGGCCCGGTGATCTCGCTCGCCACGGCGCTCGCCGCGGGCCTGCTCCTCCCGCTCCACGCGCGCGTCGCCCCGCTCCTGTTCCCGGGCGACGTGGTCGCGTTCGCGGCGCTCCTCGGCCTCGGGCGGTTCTTCACGGTCGCGGCGGCGCTGGACACGGGCTCCGCGTTCGAGGGCATGGGCGCGAGCCGCGAGGCGAGCTTCGGCGCGCTGGCCGAGCCGGTGCTCCTGCTCGTCCTCACGCTCCTCTGCGTGGCGGTCGGCCAGGCCGGCTTCTCCGAGGTCCTCGAGCCGGGCAAGGCCGACGCCGCCGTGTTCACCCACCCGGTCCTGGTCGTCGCCGCGGCGGCGCTCTTCGTCGTCCTGCTCTCCGAGAACAGCCGGATCCCGGTGGACGACCCCAACACCCACCTCGAGCTCACGATGATCCACGAGGTCATGGTGCTCGACCACTCCGGGCCGGACCTCGCCTTCATCGAGTACGGCGCGGCGGTGAAGCTCTTCCTGTTCGCCGCGCTCCTCACGCACCTCGTCCTGCCGTTCCCGGCCGGCGGGCCGGCGGGCGCGGGCGTCCTCCTCGCCGGGACGCTCGCGGTGGCGGTCGCCGTGGGGCTCGTCGAGTCGCTCATGGCGCGGCTCCCGCTCCGCCGCGTGCCCCAGCTCCTCATGTCGGCGGGCGCGCTCGCGGCGCTCGGCCTGGCCGTGATCCTCCAGCGGGGGCCCTGACGT